>JAEEGL011850488.1_pt1 | contig 18428 bp, 7 predicted proteins | sample 9134231 | NCBI WGS metagenome assembly JAEEGL01 (sample SAMN16246548, study PRJNA631951) | gut metagenome | biome: gut microbiome; feature: rumen; material: fiber-attached | host: Bos | place: Iran: Karaj | collected 2018-10 | reverse complement strand
CAGCCCGGCATAATAATAAAGATAGCTGCTCTTGCGACAATTATCGACGTAGTCCTGTTGATATCTGGCATACACCGCGTACTGTGCGTAAGTAATGGGGTCGGAAGCATACAGAACGAGATAATCGTAAAAATAATTCTTCGCGTGAACGTAATTCAAGAAGGTATCCGTCGAACGATCGATCTGTCTGTAATAAAATTTATATCCGGCCGTATCGCGGTAATACAGATAAGCGAGTCTGCAAACGGTCAGATCGAAGTCGTCGAACGAAATACCGCGCGTAAAGATATCTTCCGTATATCCGAGTTCGTATGTCTTTAAGCGAGCCGAATACTGATTATAAAACGCGACGAGCGCTCCTTTACCGGCATCGGTAAACAGCGCGTCGCCGTAGCTGTTTTTTATGCTAAGATAAGACGTAAATATCTCCGTGAAATCGGTGTCGAAATAAACTCTGGTCCCGAAACGGCTTTCCACCGCGGATTGCAAATTCACGACGTCGTACGTGCCGGAGCTGCCGCCGGTCGCGCAAATCGTATTCATTTCGGCGATCTCCTCTGCGTTCAGGGACATCCATACGAAAAACTTAACGAAATCGTTCTGCTTCTCTTCCGAAAAAGAAGAATCGGCGATCATGCTCTTTAACGCGTCGTAGCGTTGCTTTGCAAGGTATAATTCATATACGCGGACGCTTTCATACGCTTCCAATTTTTTACGAATGATCGGCTAGGGAGAAGGATCGCTCTCTTGCACGCGGTCGGGCGAGAAAGAATATCTGCCCGGATCGGCGTAAGAAGCCGGATCGTACATACTGAAAGAATCGTAAAACGGAATGGTCAAACGAACCATAACGCCGCGAACGCTTTCATATTCGCGCCTGAGATTGACAACGCGGTCCTTTTTCAGGTATTTAGCATACAAGTTGACCGAACCTTTGATCTCGGTGGCGATACCGCTCCTGACAGTGGCAATATAGTCGTTCTGCGCGTCGCGGAGGATCCAGTAGTTTTCGGCCTCTCCTTCGGGACGGTCCGGCTCGATAAACGCTTCTTCCGCGTCGGACCATATCTGACCTTTACCGTTATACCAGATCTGCTTGTCGTTGGCATCGCGAATAACGTAGCACCATTGCGAAGAATAGCCGTCGCTGATGGCTGCGGGCGTGTTCAATTTCGGATCTTGCGTATAAAGCGTATAATCGAAAGAAGAATTCCAATTAACGGAGAAATATTTTTTTGCGTTTTCGTCTTCGTAGACGTATTCCATCTGAATATTACCGGAACGGAGCGCTTCTTGCGTTTGTTCCGGAACACCGTTTTGAATAACGATATCGTAGGTATTAATGACGTGATAGGGTTGAATAAGCGTGTATTCTTCGGTCAGAACGATCGAACCGGACTCGTCCGGCATTTCTTCAAAACCGGTCTCTTCCATATCCGCTTCGGCGCAGGCCTTGCAGACGACGTTATTTAAGTGATCCGAGGTTTCCGTATAGCCGCAGTTGGGGCAAACGTACTTCTTGCTGTGATTGTAATAAGCGACCCACCTGGTGGTATGCCCTTCTTTGGTGGGCATCGTGTAAGAACTGTATGCGAATACGGAACCGTAATCGAGGGTGCGGTCGATGTTGATCTCTTCGTTGTTGCTGTTGAAATAATAAATGGAAACCGTGCACTTTTCCGTCTGAAAACTGGCTCGAACGAGAAGGTCTGCGGTTACTTTTTCGGCGTTACCGTTCGTCACGTTCCAATCAATGAACTTTTTACCGTCGATATAAACGCCGTGTCCCTCCGCGTCAACGGAAGGAAGCAAAAAACCGTTCACGTCGAATTTCTCGCCGTAATGAACGGAAAAATCGGCAAGCACAGCGTCCTTACGGGCGACGCGCATACCTATGTAGTTTTTGTCTTTGTCCTGTTGAAAGCGAGAAACGGCATCGCCCGGTCGCATAATATCGGTCGGATCTTCTTCCGCCCAAAGAGTCTTATCTACGGGCAACGTGACGATGCCTCTGCCCTGACGAGATACCGTCTGCGCATAAATAAGACCCTCTTCGTCTTTAAGGTAAGACACCAAGACGTCGCCGACCTGTAAGCGCTCTTCTTGCGAACGGACGTTCCAGTCCGCAGGCATGGACAGCATGATATCGGCGTCGCAAACGAATGTAACGGTGCAAGTTCTTTTATCCAACCACTTGGCGTAGAAAGAAGTATCCTTCGATAAGCGGTACGGTTCTCTCGCGCGCTTCCCCGAAAAACTGGTATCCGCGTTGATCTCGCTGAAATTAACGTCTACGTACCAACCGTCGAAAATATATCCCTCGCGTTCGGGAACGGGAAAAGCGGTAATGACGTCGGTACTGAACGCGTCTACGTTCGTTCCGCCGAGAGAAAAGAAAGTCGCCTTATATTGAGATACGACTTCCTGTTGTATTACGGATATTTGCAGCGGAGTGGTAAGTCCGAGGTAAGAAATGGTTATGGTATGAACGCCTACGGCAAAAAACTTTTCTCTGTCCTTTTCCGAGATCATAATATCGGTCAAAGCAACGGTTTCGGTCGATTTATCGCTGTAATTTACAACGAACTTGATCTCGGAAAGATCGATATCCTCGCCGAGGACGTAGCTTCCTTCGTGCTTTTCGGTGACAAGAAGGGATTTCGGCGTTTTTTCGTCGTCGGTAGCAGAAGAATCGGTCGTGGTACAACTAACGGCAAGCATAGCGAGGCACGCCGCCAAAACAAAAATAAGCACGCACAAAACCTTTCTTTTCATCTTCATAATCCTATATGTTATAAAATAACATATATCTCCCCAACTGTCAAGAGTCGTTATTGATTGGGTTTGGTATAAAAACCAATATCCCAAGCCGCGTATAAAACGGTATCTTTTTCTATCGCATAAGGAAATTCGATCTTATTCCCCGTGCCTTCGGGATTGTCGTACCACCCGAGGAAAATATAGTATTCGTTCTTGTTCCCGGATTCTCTCGACGTTTTCGGCTCTTCCAAAAGATATGCGGCGCGAACCGGAGCGACGAGCGTACCGCCCTGAGAATCGAACGCAAGATCATACTGTATCGCCGCGGCCCCCGTCCCCAAAACAAACTGAGCAAGAGAGGGCCACTTAGCCTTATAAAGACCGTCCGTATAAGCCGGTACCACGATTACGAAATCGCCCGCGTGAGAAGAAAACAAATCTTCATCCGTTTGCGGCGGGACCCTACCGGTCAAAGATACTTTTTCCAACGCAAAACAACGAGAAAAAGCCGATCCGTCGATCTTTTCCAATTTACTGTTTTCGACAAAAGATATTTCGGTCAAGGCTTGACACTCCGAAAAGGCAAAACGTCCTATCTCTGTCAGCGTCGCTGGAAACGTCACCTTTTCGACGGCGCAGTGCGAAAACGCAAAATCAAAAACGACTTCAACGTCCGACGGGATCGCGTACGCTCCGCTTCGTCCGAGAGGAAACTTGTTAAGGGTCTTGCCCTCGTCGATAAACAAAACGCCGTCCCGAGAAACAAAGTAGGCGTTTCCTTCTTCCACCGTATACTCCGTCAGTTCCGGAGCGGAAGCGGGCGCGTTAAATACGGAAAGCTCTCTGTTCAGTCCGATAGAAGTTACGTTGCATCGATAAAAAGCGTTTTCCGTTACTTCTTCCGTTCCTTGTGCGATCGAGAAAGTTTTTTGCGGATAACAGGCCGGAAAAACAAGCAGTTTTTTTCCGTCGGCCGAATATAAAACGCCTTCTTCCGAAGAAACCGTTTCGTTACGTTCGTCCGCGATAAACTTTTGCAGACTTTCCATATTTTTAAATTGGGCGGGCGTTGCTACGACCGACTTTCCCAAAGATAATTCTTGCAAAAAAAGATTGAACGAAAAAGCGTTTACTCCCAATTCGATCACGGTATCCGGGACGGAATACGACTTCTCTTCTTTAGCAACGGGATAAGCGTATAAAAGGGTCTTATCGGCCGAGTACAAAACGCCCTCTTCGCTCATCCAACTTTCGTTATCCGTATCCACGTCGATCTCCCGTAACCTTAAACACCGATAAAAAGTCTCTTCTATGAAATCGACGTTCCTACCGATATGCAAGAAAACGAGATGCGTTTTGTTTTTTATAAAGTTAAACGCAAGAGAAGATATTTCTTTTCCGTCCTTTTCGTCGGGTATCCAGATCGTACGACAAACGGTATCGCAAGAAGTTACTTCCCACGTGCCGTCAGCGCGTTTATTGTAGCAGATTTCTTCGTTACCGACGTTTTTGTCGATCCATTTGGCATACAACGTGCAAGAAGTATGCGCCAGGAACGGAAAAACAACGCGCTCTTTATACTGTTTGTCTTTATACCATCCTTCCAAAACAAAGCCGTCTTTGGTCGACAAAGGTTCTTCTTCGATCAATTTATCGACGACAGCGGATACTTTCGTACCGTCGGTATTAAACCGGACCACGGCCGGTTCCGTTTCGGACGTTTGCTCCCGCGGACTGCACGCCGTAAGAAAAACGAGAAAGACGATCAAAAGCGGAAACAAAATCTTTTTTTTCATAGCACCGGGGTCTTCAGACCGTATTTGATCAAGAATTCTTCTATCTCTCCGGGAGAGAAAGAAAACAGCGCGGCAACGTCTCTGACGTCCACGTTTTCGCCGAGACGGTCGACGTACGTGATCACGGCGGCAAACGTAAAGAACTCGAGATCCTCTTCCTCGAAAGATTCCGGACAGCCGAGCGTCTCGTATCCCCTTTTTACGGCGGAAGCAAGCACGTTACTGTGGTACGGCACGTATTCTTTGGAAGAAAGGATCAGCGTCGTCGCATCTTTATACACCCTGTTCCAGACCCCGTAACGGTGACGGAAGCGGGCGGACTCAACGATCATCGCTCTTTCCGGCATAGAAAAGGATAACACGCCCTCGTAACCGTTTTCGATCATCGCTTCCAGGATCAGTCTTTTTACGTCTTTACCGACGAAAGCCGATTCGAGCAGACTTCCGCAAAGTTGAAAAGCGATCGACTTATCCTTTGCCTCGAACAATCTGTTGATCGTCATCGTGACGTTATAGAGATTACCGCCGCAACAGAATTGTTTGATCTTCAAAAAGGCGTCTTCGTCTATTTCTTTTTTGTCGTTCGATGCGATCTCAGCATATAGCTTTTCATCCAATTCGGGCGTCAACGTCAGGTATTCGGTCACGGCGTTTTTTCTCGTCGCGGTAGCGCATAGATCTATAAGGCGCATGGGCGGCTGAGCAAAACGACACACGGCGAAGTATCTCGCGCGATACTTGACCGCAGATTCGGTATCTTTAAGGACGAGTGAAGTCGCGTACATATAATAAAGGGCACTTTCATCGATCTCGCAAAGAGAAAGTATTTTTTCGAAAAACAGTTTTGCGCAAGCAAATTCGGAAGCCAAGAAGTAGACCTCACCCATATCCCGTAATAAGTCCACGTCTTCGTTATCGTCTACGAAATACTTAACGCCTTCCACTGCGAGCAAGCGCGTGTTCTCTCCGCCGGAAAGAAGCAAATTGATGAATTCGGCGTCGCCGGAAGCGTATTCTCCGATGATAGGCAAAAGCGGAACGAGATAATTGTCCAGGTCGAACTTACCGTCGGCGTTGAGCGCGACGCAAAGGGCGTCGATCACGCCCGCCATATTCCGCCTGCTGAAAGGCAGCGTAAAAAACAATTTGATCGCTTCGGTATACTTCTTTTGCGAGATCAAAAGAGATATCTTATTGAAGGTAAGGATATGATCGGCGCTAAGCTCGTCTTCTTCCTCCTCGACCGGCGTAAAATATGACATTTCCGGCAGAAATCTGTTAAAGTCAAGCGAAAAACAACCGCCTTTATATTCGGTCTTAGCCGCCATAAAAAGCGCGTAGCGGGCAAGCGGCGAGTTGCCGACGGCAAGAAAGAGGTCGGCGTAAGTCAGAAATAATTTTTTCTCTTCTTCGGGCGATCCGGTCTTCCCGTACGCCTCGTTCAGATTTTGCACGGCAAGATACCATTGCTTTTTTTCCATCGCGGCCTTCGCGTACTGGATGAGCGCCGGAAAAGTCAGATTCAGTTCTATTTTTCCCATATTTTCTCCACGTCTTTTTGCGTGAAAACGTATTTTTTCTCGCAAAAATGACAACATACTTCGATCGAGCCGTTTTCTTCTATTATTTTTTCGCACTCTCTTTTACCGATGCTCCTCAGCGCGTCTGTTATCTTTTCCGTACTGCAAGAACATTTCAGTTTGAGTTCCCTCGCCGGAAATATCTCCGCGTCGAGGTGCGAAAAATAAAAGTCGAATATCTCTTCGGGCGTCTTTTCGCTGAGAACGGTACTGACCGCTCCGAAGTTGCTCATGACGTCCTCCAAAATAACGAGCATATCTTCGGTGATACCCGGCATGGCCTCGGCAATAACGCCTCCCGCCGCGCGACAACCGTTTTTGTCGTTGAGTACGCCCAGCGCAACGGCGCTGTTTATTCCTTCGCTTTTCGCAAGATACTCGGCGAAGTCTTCGGCTATCTCTCCCGTCACGAGCTCGCACGTTCCGTTATACGGTTCTTTCAATCCGAGGTCTTTACAGACTGTCAAGGTCCCTGAGCCGATCCCCCCGCCTACGTCCAGGTGGCCGTTGGCCTTTAAGGGCAACTCGGCGTAAGGGTTGGCAACGTACCCGCGAAGGGTACCGTCGCCGTTACCGGCGACGACCACCCCTCCGATACAGCCGTCTCCTTTTACGGAAATGCTGAACACGTCTTCCTTGTTTTTTAAATTAGCCCCGATATAGGCGCCGGCGGTCATGGTACGACCGAGCGCGGCGGCCGAAAGCGGACTCAGATCATGCAATTTTATTTCTTCGTTTACGGCGTCCGTCAACGTGATCACGGCCACACGAGCGTAGCCGCCGAAGATGGTGCCGGTTAGTATTCTGTCCATTATTTCAAATCTTCCAACTGTGCTTTCAATTTTTCGACCAAATTCTTGTTTTCTTGCAACTTGGCTTTTTCTTTTTCCACGAGAGCGGCAGGCGCCTTGGCGATAAAGCCGGCGTTACCGAGCATGCCTTCGCTGCGCTTGATCTCCCCTTCCACCTTTGCGATCTCCTTGGAGAGACGAGCTTGTTCTTTATCGAGGTCGACCAGTTCTCCGAGCGGAATAAAGATCTCCGCGTTGGACGTAACGGCGCCGCAAACCTTATTGCCCGCTTCCGCTTTGTCGGCGACAAACTTGAGCGCCGAAATACCGGCCAGTCTTTCCAGATAAGGCACGGCGCTTTCGTACAGTTTTTGATAGGCCGTCTTGACGAAAAGGTGTACCTTTTTAGTCGCGGCAACACCCATTTCGGCGCGAATGTTACGGATCTTGACAATGGTCTCTTTCACCCCTTCGAATTCGTCGTAGGAATCGTTAAAACACATTTTTTCATCAAAAACAGGATATTTTTCGAGCATAATGGTTTCGCTGATATTAAGTTGCGACCAGATTTCTTCGGTGATGAACGGGACGAACGGGTGCATCAGTTTCAGGATGTTCGAAAGAACGTATTTCAGCACGCTCAAAGCGCCCGTTTTCGCCTTTTCGTCCTGGCTGTAGAGCATCGGCTTGGTAAGTTCTATATACCAGTCGCAAAAATCGCTCCAAACGAAGTCGTACAACTTACCGATGGCCATACCTATTTCGTACTTTTCGAGATTGCGTCTGACTTCGGCGGTAACCAGTTGCAACTTGGTGAGCATCCACTTGTCGGCGGAAGTGAGTTCTACTTCGCTTATATCGACCGTCTCCTTGCCTTCCAGGTTCATCACGACGTAACGGGATGCGTTCCAGAGTTTGTTCATGAAGTTACGACCGGACTCGATCTTTTCGTCCGAGAAGCGGATATCGCCGCCGGGGGCGACGCCGGTGCACAAAGAGTAACGCAGGCTGTCCGCGCCGTACTTATCGATCAAAAGAAGCGGGTCGATACCGTTACCTAAGCTCTTACTCATTTTACGTCCTTGCGCGTCGCGGACGATACCGTGAATAAGAACTTCCGGGAAAGGCACTTCTCCCATATGTTCGATGCCCGAGAAGATCATACGAGCCACCCAGAAGAAGATGATATCGTACGCGGTGACAAGTAAACTGGTCGGATAGAAATACTTAAGGTCTTCCGTCTTATCCGGATAACCGAGCGTACTGAACGGCCAGAGCGCGGAAGAAAACCAGGTGTCGAGCACGTCGTTTTCCTGATCGAGATGCTTACTGCCGCACTTGGGGCAAACGGTGGGATCGGTCTTGGATACGATCATCTCTCCGCAGTCGGCGCAATACCAGCACGGGATGCGGTGGCCCCACCACAGTTGACGAGAGATACACCAGTCTTTGATATTTTCCATCCAGTTGAAATATATTTTTTCAAAGCGTTGCGGAACGAAAGAAGTCTTTCCTTCGCGAACGGCTTTGATGGCCGGACGCGCCAGATCTTCCATCTTGACGTACCATTGTTCTCCTACTTTGGGTTCGATATCGTTATGGCAGCGATAGCATACGCCTACGTTATGCGTATACGGCTCGATCTTTTCGATAAGTCCGAGCGCTTTCAGATCTTCTACGATGACCTTTCTCGCTTCGGCGCGATCCATGCCTTGGTACTTTCCGGCAAGTTCGTTCATCTTGCCCTTATCATCGATGACGGAAATGACTTCCAGATTATGACGCTTACCCACCTCGAAGTCGTTGGGGTCGTGCGCGGGCGTGATCTTAACGGCGCCGGTACCGAAGTCGAGTTCGACGTAGTCGTCGGCGATCACGGGAATAACGCGGTCGGTAAGCGGCAGATTCATAGTTTTACCCACGATGTCCTTATAGCGTTCGTCGTTGGGATTAACGGCGACGGCAGTATCGCCCAAAATGGTCTCGGGACGGGTAGTCGCGACGATCATATAGCCGCTTCCGTCGGTATACGGATAGCGGATATGCCATAAAAAGCTGCTTTTTTCTTCATATTCGATCTCCGCGTCGGAAAGCGCCGTGCCGCATCCGGGGCACCAATGAGTCATGCGCTTGCCGCGATAAATAAGCCCTTTATCGTAGAGATTGACGAAGACTTCGCGGACGGCTTTGCTGCATTTTTCGTCCATCGTAAACGCTTCTCTCGACCAGTCGCAACTGGAACCGAGACGTTTTAACTGTTCGACGATCCTATTGCCGTACTTTTCTTTCCAGGCGAAAGTTCTTTTCAAAAACTCTTCGCGTCCGACCTCTTCTTTGGTCTTACCTTCGGCTTGTATTTGCTCGACGACCTTCAGTTCGGTCGCGATACTGGCATGGTCGGTACCGGGTACCCACAGCGTACAAAAACCGTCCATTCTCTTGTAACGTACGATGATATCCTGGAGCGTGTTGTTCAGGGCGTGTCCCATATGGAGCTGTCCGGTAATGTTCGGCGGAGGGATCACGATCGTAAACGGCTTTTTGCTCGGATCGGGGGTCGGCGTGAAATACTTCTTTTCGCACCATTTTTGGTAAATTCTTTTTTCGAATTCTTGCGGTGTAAATGTTTTGTCCATCATAGTGTTTCGTTTATATCCTTTTATTATTAATAATAAATTATTTTCCTTATACTTATTTGTTTTCCTCACTCGTCTCGCTTTCAACGGGAGCGGAGTCTTCTTTCGCGTTTTCTTTTTCCTCTTTTACCTTTTTATAGTCTTTCGCCGCGCCGGCAAGATAGCAGATAGCTGCAGACCAGTTCAGGACGACTCCGATGGTAACGATCATCCAGTCGAGGCTGAAAACACCCCAAAGGTAGGTAACGATGAGTTTATGGAAAAAGCAAGCGATAATACCGACGCTGATTATGGCGCTGGCCACTTTTCCGAGCATATTGGACTGAACGTTGACCTTGTTCATAAAGAACGTTCCGCCTACGACCATGGCGATCTCACGGAATGCGATCAGCGCGAGAAAAGCCCAATGGAGATATCCGGCGATGACGAGAGCAAGCATGGCTCCGATGTGCATCGTCTTATCGGCGATGGGGTCGATGAGTTGACCGACGTAAGTGGCTTGATCGTGTTTGACGACGTGCTTGCCGAATTTTGTGCCCTTTTTGTACTTACGGGCGATCTTACCGTCGAACACGTCCGTGACGGCGGCGAGAGCCATGATACCCAGACCGATATAGACGTACCAGTCGGGATGAGCGGGCTGCGCGCTGAGTATGACCATAGTCATAAAGACGGGAACGCACAAGATTCGGAAAAAGACGAGAATATTGGGTACCGTCCAAACGGTATACCTATTGATTATCAGTTTCTTTTCTTCCATTGTTATTACTCCTTAACGATTTTTTACGTTTTTGATATAATATCAAACAAGCCGTGCCCGACGCAACGGGAACGATCAACAAAAACAGCAGATAAAGCCATTTGTTGTCTTTTTTCGATTGTTCTTCTTCCACAAACAGATATACGAGCCCGGTCGTATTCGGTACGCTCATTACGAGGTCGCCGCTTGTGTATTCTTTGATACGGCAGGGAGCGTAGGTCTTTTGTCCGTCCTTTTCGCGAACCTGTACGGCGGCTACGTTTTTATATTCGCCTACCGAAAAAGAAAGCTCCAGCGGAACGGAAAAAGCTCTGTCGCAGTTACCTTGCTCGGTCGCGAAGACGCGCATCGAAAAAACGTATACGCTCGTAGCTCTTTCAAGGCCGCTTTGACTTAATTCTTCCTTTCTCGCGTCCGAATAATCGGACTTATATACGCTGGTCAGGACGGTGCCTTTTTCTCCGAACTTAACGAAAGCGCACGCTTTATATAAGTTATCAACGTTGAGTCCGGAAGAAAGGGTCTCCGCGTTGTCCGTCGAAAACTCCACGTTTCTTCTGCCGTTCAACTTATCGGCGACGTATCCTTTATACTCGTCCAAAACCGCCGTTAAAGCGTCGGCCGCCGCTTTCTTTTCTTCTTCGCTGACCGTTCCGTTCAAATCGTCCTTTTTAATCTTGTATTCGCTATAAGCGTTGTTCAAGCGGTTCTTAAAACCGTCCGACCAGGATTCGGGCGAAGTCTCTATGGTATTAAGCGCGTTGTCCGTAGAACGAACCAGTTCGTCTACGTCGTACTTCGCCACGAGCAGATCTGCGCTCGTATTACCCACACCGTCGGTCGCAGTCACGTAATAATTGAACTTACCCGTGCCTGAATCGATCGTAAAGGACGCCGTGTTTCGATTGATATCGTCCGAAGTACGATAGACCGATCTTTCATTCGTCTCCGTGTCGACTTTATAGACGGTATTAGAACGCACGCCGGAAGAAGCGCAAACGGACGAAACGTCGGAAAACGTGCAAGTGACCGATTTCAAAAAGGGATTGATCTCTTTTATCGTGACCGCAGGCGCCTGACCGTCCACGTTGGTAACGTACAGAATATCGCTGTCGTAGTATGCCACGTCGGTTTCGTCGCCTTTATCGTAATAAACGGTAAAGATAACGGCGCAACAACGATCGTACTTTACGGTGAACGAATAGGCCTTTTTACCGGTAAGACCGGTCGATTTTAAATCGCTTTTACGGACGAGAACGTCGTTCTTTTCCGTCGTCAGGTTTTCGCCTTCGGCCGCGCCGTTCGCTCTGACAAGCGTCCGATACATGATATCTGTTGACGTAGACGTGACCACATCGTACGTAATATAGGACAGATCGGGATATAGCGCGCTGTCGACGAATACCGTTCGCGTTACTTCCGTTCCTTCCTTAACGTATCCGTACGTTCCTTCGTCAAACGTCAGTTGCAGACGGGAACTCCCGGCATAGGCGGACGAAGCGACCGGGATCGCGGCAAGCAAAACAACAAACAATATAAACACGGCCGATAAGCCGAATCGTAACTTACTTCTCGTCATTTTACCTCTTTTTCATCGGATTCAGGACGAGCACAAGCACAACGGCAATGAGCACGATGGCCACCGCAACGATCAAGATAACGTACGTAAACTTGAACGACGCCTTGGAAAAGACGATCTGTCCGCTCGATACGGACGTATTAAAGACGTACAAATCGCCTTCTCTGTGCGGATCGAGCACCGCCTGTCCGCCGAAATCGACGGTAAAGTCCGCGTTTTTGTATTCTTCGGGAATTTCAACGCAGATCTTATATTGCCCCGTCGTAATAGCAGGTTCTCCGTTGACGGTCACGTTATAGCCGATAATGGTAGAGGCGGCGCCGACCGATTTCGACAGCGCGCCGGTCTTGTTCTTTTCCGTATCCACTTCATAAAATTCGATACCCGTGCCATCCTCGAAGCCGGTCGTACTCGTCATGTAAGAACCGCCCTCTTTGGCACGTACGGTAGCCGTCTTAATGGTGATGATCTCGGGACACTCGGGCATTGTCAACGTGTAGTTTTCCGCTTTCAAACCGGATAACTTATAGTCGGTTATGGTAACGCCGTGCTTTCCGGGCTCGCCGCTGCCGTCGGCGGTAACGCCGCGCAAAGTAAGCGTAACTTCATCGCTGAACAGAACGCCGCTCAGTTTTCCGGTAACGGCGACGGTGGACGTACCGTCGAAGACCTTATCTTCCGCCGTAAAAGAAGAGACGGTGATCGGTCTGGGGTTGATCTTAAAGACGGCGCTGACCTGCTTGCTGTTATAGCTCTCGTCGTCGATATAAACGGTAATGTTATAACTGCCGACGTCGGTAGGCATCGTCTTATCGTATCCTTGATAAATAATATAGTATTTAACGCCGGTGGGCACCGTAACGATGATAGGTTTGGAGACCGATCCGTAAACTTGTCCGGAAAGGCTGTCTACGTCGAAGTTGATCTCTTCTACCGTGCCTTTGGCGATCTTATACGTGGCGGTCGCCGTGGCGACGTAATTGTCGTGGACGAGCGTTACGGTGATGTTATAACTGCCGAGCTCCGTGGGCGGCGTTCTACCGCTATATACGACGTCTTCGTCGCGAGAAACGAACGAATACTGTACGTTTTCGCCTACCGTTGCCGCATCGCGCGCAAGGTAGTACGACTTGCCGGTAGTGTCGTTACTGTCGTAGAGTTTAAAGCCGTAATTGCACTTTTTTGCATACAAAACGTTATAGGCGGTAACGACGTCGCCCTTTTCGTTAACGAAGTCGATATCGATCCTCTTCTTTTCCCCGACGTAATTAAAGCGATAGACTTCGGATACGTAGTTATCGTCCTCAATCCAGCAAGTAAACGTATAAGTATTCGCGTTCATATACAGCGGATCGGCCCCGCTATCGTCGTAAAGCACGTTGTTTCTTACGTCGAAGGTACTGACACGGTAAAAAAGATTGCTCGGGGAAGTCGTGAACATCGTTCTGAGCGATGAGAAGTCGGCCGGCGTACCGTAGGTTACGGATACGTCGTGCCAATGGATGGTCGCCGCGCCTTTATTGACGGTGATATCGACGTTGCCGCGATAAGAGTCGAAGTTATTGCTATCGATAGGAACAAAGCGGTATTCCACCGTTTCCGTTCCGGCGGTCTTGAACGACTTGGCCGTTTGTATGAAATCGAAGGTGCCCTTTACGGCTCCGGCAAAGTTATTGTAATAGATCAGACCGTCGTTCAAAGAAGACTTCATCAGACTTTCGCCTACCGTGACGGGAACGGCCGTAGGACGGACGATCCTCGACTCGTCGACGGACGCCTTATTAACGACGAAAACGGGAGCGGAACCGCCGCCGTACACGGTGGTAGTCTTCACAACGTAATTACTGTTCGCGCAGGTTACCTCCAATTCATAAGAACCCGCGGCAACGGGATTGCTCGTTTTGGTTCCATCCAACACGGACACGAACCTGATATCGACGGCAACGTCGTCTTCCGCGCCGGAAATAACGTAGGTCAAAGCGTCCTTGACCCCGTAACCTGTGTAGGAGGCGGACAGATTGGTAAATTCGACCAGGACTTCGACGCTTGCAACGACGATGCTCATAGTAAAGGTCACCGTAGCGTAATTGCTGTTATCGGGCACGAACAAGACCGTAACGGCGCCCGTTCCGGCGTTCGGCTTCTTATCGGCGTCGTTCGGATTGACGAAGAACTTACCCGGTACGCCTTCTCCGGCGGAAACGGCCGTTCCTCCTATGAACTTTGTGTTAAGGGCGCCCAATTTCGTCCCGTATTTGATATGGTAAACGTTGCCGGAAGAATCGACCTGCGTCTGCACCTGCGGTTGCTCTTCCAAAATGACGCTTTGCGGACGAATAACGTACTCAAAAGTACCGTTGGAGAGCGTGTAGTTGGGGCTGGAGAGCTCTATAGTGGCAATATAGGTACCGGCGTCCGTAGGCGGAACGGTGGTGCGAGAATACCCTTCTTTTCTGAAATAGATGACCCGTTCCATATCCTCTCCATTGGAGAAAACCATAGAGATACTGCGGTTTTCGGTGCGTTCGTTGCCATACACGAAGACGTAAGACTCCTTGTCGAGCGTAACGGTCAACGCTTTCGGCATGATACGATAGGAGAAGATCTTTTCCGCATAATAGTTATCCGAATCGACTATCACGCGCAGATCGTATAAACCGGCGTCCGAGACGGTGCTGACGAAAGGATCGTCGGTACCGGACAAACGATACTTGACGACTACTTCCGAAGAAAGAAGTATCTCGCCGTTATACAGTATATCGGGCGCGGTGGTAAAGGTCTCCGACGCGTAAGTATCCGACGTCTTGCTGAGACGAATTTCTTCCGAAACGTCTCGCTTTTCGATAACGAACGCGGTTTGCGTCTCGCCGTAATAACCGTATTCGTCGTCTTTTAAGAAGATCAGTACGGTATACGTTCCGATATCGCATCCCGCGCAAAGTTTATTATCGGCGTCAAGTATGGTGATCGTATAAGAACTCTCGGGGATCGGCATGACCGTATTATCGACGGACAAAGCGAGATCGGCGGCGGAAACGGACGTTCCGTCATAGACCTTACTCGTATTGCCCACTACGATATCGGCATTGGAAAGTCCGGTATATACTCTCAGGATCAACTCTTTCGGCAGAGTTGCGAATTCATAGTTTTTCGAAACGAAGTCGGTCAGCAAAACGGTTTGTCCGTTATCTTGCGCCGTCAGGACGTTATCGGCGGAGAATGCGACCGTCGTGGGGGCTGCGTCGATCTCGCTACCGTTTGACCGAATGATGAGGCGGTGATCGTCGGAAAGTCTCTTTCCGTAAAAACCGATCAATTCGGCAGTCACATTCGAGCCGAAACGGACTTTCCGCAGAATGTTCCCCAGGTTGATATTACCCGTCATTTCGTTCAGTTTTTCATAGTCGACCACGTTACCGTTATTATAGAGAGAATAGCGGACGGCCACGCTGTCGCCGACGGAAGGAACAATATCTTCGTCCTCGAATTCGAGAACGCCGTTTTGATTGAGCGCGTCGATCATAGCCGTACATTCGGCGCAGTTATTTACGCAAGGCTTGAATTCGAGCGAGAAGCGTTTCAGACTTACGCCGTACGAAAGGTATTCGGCTCCGTTCGCCGGAGAAACGGCGATGTATACGCCGTGCGTATGCGAAGCGTTGACGTTACCGAGCGTTGCAAACATCGGCTTGAGCAGACGGCTGCAAGCATATCCGGGGATCTGAATGGTCGTACTTGTCCAATCGGAATCGACTCCGCTGATCGTTTCTCCCGAATCAAGCTCGTCAAACGACTCCTCATCGGTCGCCTTGGTCATAGCGAAGACGTCTTTTCCGATCACGTTGACGAAGACCGGGAAGACGACCGCGTCGTACAGATCGGTGTCGTACGGAGTGAACGTGACTTCCACTTCATTGAGATTGGCTTTGGTAAAACGCGCGTCTGAAACGGTAAAAATACCGTCGATCGACACGTTCGACTTGCCCTGAACGGTCGCTCTGCCGCCGACGAAATCGCTGCTGACAAGGGGCACGATATCGTCTACCTTAATGACTTTCGTCACGGTAGGCGCCTCGGCTATCACGGGCACGCCTTTTACGATGATCAGTTGTTTATCCCACGTTTTCGTGCCGGAATAATTTTCCGAAACGACGGTCGCAGTCACCGTATAAGAACCGATACCGCGGGGCGTAGACGCGCCGCCGTTATAATAATGTACGACGTTGATATGAAAATCGGAATTGACGGAGCCATATTCGTAAACGAGCGAAGAATCGAACCTCGCCGAGAACTCATGCTTATCGCCGTTGTATCCGACGGTATAATCGTCCGTAACGAGGAGTCCCGCCCTGCCGTTCATGATAAGGCTGACGAACTCCATATCGTACGTCGCCTTTTCGATGGTCAATTTTACGTGATCGACGACGATATCGTAATCGACGTAACCGTTTTCGTCCGCGCTCGGAGTAAATGTGTAACGAACGGTCTGACGACCGACGGAAACGGTGGAGATATCTTCGTACGCGAGGCTGAAAACGCCCGGGATCTCAAGGCCGTTTGCCGTGCAATAGACTTTTCCTTTGCCGGTTTTCGCCGTAGGAACGTCTTGAGAGTGATATACGTAGTTATTGAATTCGGGAGCTTCCGTTACGACAAGCGCCGCTTTAAGCATCTCGAACGTCACGACCTTACTCCCGGCATAGTTGGCGTCGACGATCTCGATCAGGACGGAATAGCGTCCGGCGTGCAACGCGCCGAGGTCGGAGGTACGCGCCAAAAGGGTGTATTCGTCGTCGTTTTGCGTTTTATAAGAATAACGCATCTTCAATCCGTACGGTTCCGTAAAAGGACTCATCGTTTCGTACGGGCGACCGGTATAAGAAGCGTAGACAACGTCCGAACAGGTGATCTTTGCGCCGTATTTATTGATAACGAGAGGTTGATCCCAAATAACGTCGTCTTCGTATCCGTTGTTTTCTTCCGCAAGGAATACCATATGGACGTTGTATCTTCCCGCTTCGGTGGGAAAACGCTCTATAAAGCGATTGCCCGTTTCGATTCCGCTGTCGGTAAGGCGTACGTACTGGAGCGTACAAACGGCGTTATTGATGCCGAAATTGATATTGACCGTTTTCGGTTCCGTATACGTCTGCGTCAGATTGGTAAAGGATATCTCTTCTTTATTGACTCCGATGATCAGATTGGCAAGCACGTAGGAAACGGCGGATCCGATCGACCAGGTCCCTTCTCTGTACGTCGCGCTGACAAGGGTGTAGTTACGGGTGTTATTGAGGCTCATACGAACGTCGTACCGTCCGATAGCGCCCGGCGTTTGAACGGCGACGCCGTTATGATAATAGCTTTGCAGTACCGCCACCGCAGTGATGACGTTACCGAGCGAGTCGTAAAGAACGGGCGTGACCGAACGGGAAGCGCCGCCCGAGTCGAAGGTCTTTTTTACGATGTAGTCGTACGTCGTCTCTCCCTCATCCGGGTCGTCCGTCAGTACGATATACGCGGTGTCCTTATTGACAGTTAACGTGACGGTGACGACGCCGCGATAATTCAGTTCTTTCAAATGGGCGTACTTTCCGGACGCCGTATCGTACCACTCGTCGGCTATACCCAAAGGTTCGTCGTAATAGATCGTCTCCGTATCGTTGATGATCAGAGACGCTTCGTAGGCGCCCGCCCCGACGAAACGTCCGTCCGCGGAACCGGAAATTTCAATACGATAATTATCTTCGAGATAATCGGGTACCACGCACGTATAGTCAAGGAATGCTTTAATAAACTTTTCGTACGTATCTACCGAGACGTCCTTACCCGCCGCGCTGAAGCCGCTCTTCAAAAAATCCTTTGTAAGCGCGATATAATCGGTATTCCCCGTCCTGTGCCCCTGCGCGTAAACGTAATTCGACACGCTGAGATCCATTAATTCGGACACGTCGGCTTTATTGACCTTTTTATTGTTCAGACTGCCGTTGAAAATTTCGTAATTATCAACGTCGTCCGGCGTATAAACGAACAAAACGTCGATCGATGTGTTATAATCGCCGAATCTCAACGCGGATTGAGAAGGATCGACGGAATATCTGCCCGACACCGCTTCTCCGCTCAACTTTGCCACGATGGCGCCGCCGAAGAAACGCAGATCGGCAAAGCGCATCCCGTAACAGAGCGTCTTATCCTCGTCCACTATCTCGGGTTCGGTCTCCACGATCAAAGGCGCTTTCCGTAAATCAAACGCATAATCGACCGTTCCGATATAGTTGGCATTATCGACGATATAATGAACGGAATAGGACCCCGCCGGCAAAACGGGAACGTAGTCCGCCAACGTAAAGGTAGACCCGACGTCCTCGTTCCTGATCTCTTTTCTTACGATCTCCGTACGCAATAAGCCGAGATCGTCATAAAGCGGCGCGCCGGAAAAATCAGTCACGGGGATCTGTATCGTCCACACAGAACGAACGTCGGAAGCCGTAGCCTCTCTCGAAGAAGTAACGACGTACCGACCTTCGGT
>JAEEGL015440246.1_pt1 | contig 18429 bp, 20 predicted proteins | sample 9134231 | NCBI WGS metagenome assembly JAEEGL01 (sample SAMN16246548, study PRJNA631951) | gut metagenome | biome: gut microbiome; feature: rumen; material: fiber-attached | host: Bos | place: Iran: Karaj | collected 2018-10 | reverse complement strand
AAGATCGCCTTTACGGGCCGGCCATGCTTCGGACGCAGTGCGTCCTCCTACCGCATGGCTTCTCGTCCTCATCAACGCCTTCTAAAGCAAAACGGACCAGACAATGTCTGGTCCGTTTTCCTTTCGGGGCGAGAGGACTCGAATTAACCCCCGTGCTTAATCTCTGTTTCTACCACTTGGTATTGGTTGATATAACTTTATTACAGCAATAGTTATGTGTCAATCTACATCAGTATAGAGTAATCTGCATTTGGTACAACGATTGATATTTTGAAAGATGATGGTATGATAAACAAAAAGGTGGGATATGAAAAGAATTACTGTTCTATTGCTTGTTTTTTTGTGTTGCGTATCAATTCTTTTTGCTGAAACCAAAGAGAAGGGACCTTTTGGCACAACATGGTTGTCTTCTGTTGAGGAACTAAGCAAAGCTGGAACTATATCTCTTTATGAAGATTACGGAGATTATGCAACATATTTGTTTTCTCCTCAAAAAGGTCATTCTGCCCTTGATATTTATATGATGCTTATTCTTAAAGATGTCGGTCTTGTAAAAATTGCTGCATTTGGGAAAGAAATAAAGTGTTCTGGTTATGGAACAGAACTTAAATCGGCTTATAGAAGTATGAAAGAATCCTTAACCAAATCATATGGCACTGCTGTTGAAGAAGTCGATTTCAATTCCAGTAGCCTTTGGTCAGACCCGGAGGATTGGATGTTTTCCCTTAGTATGGGGCATAGAGAATTGTACTCCTATTGGATGACGGATACCGTCTTTATTCAACTAGAAGCATGTGCTGATAGTTCAACCGTTGGTTATTTGGAATTAACCTATGAACACGAAAAGTGGGGAGAATACTTGGATTCCGAAGCTGATGTTCTTTGAACTTTAGCAATGAGTTCTGAATGAGGCAAGGGTGGGCGTGACATGGTTTCAGCTTTAGTTTATGTAATAGTTTGTCTTGTGATCACACTCGTTCTAGTTGTTTCTAACTCCAAAAATCATGAAGAATATGCAAATAAGTTTATGATTCCTTTCATGGTTTTTTTTGCTGTTGTAGGGTTTATAGTATTTGCTTTTATCGTTTAGGGTTCTGCTTCAGAGACAACATGAACCCTTGTTTCACCATAGATATTATGAACTACTCCTTTTGGAATCACTTTCAAGGACAATCGGTACAACGATGGGTACAACAGTCAACTAATTTGTAATTTAGAAGATGAAGCTAATAACAAAACGGACCAGACAATGTCTGATCCGTTTTCCTTTCGGGGCGAGAGGACTCGAACCTCCGATATCCTGCTCCCAAAGCAGGCGCCATAGCCGCTAGGCAACGCCCCGTCGCACAATGGAGTATATGCAATTGACATAATAACGTCAAGGAGATAGCTTTTTTCCATGACTGAACAGATGTCCGAATTCTATGATGCTCTTGAGATAGTCTCCCCGAAGGACATTTCGTTTCTCGAGAAGAGAGATCCGTTTCAGTTTCTCATCAGCGTCATCTTGAGCGCACAGACCACGGATGAAAGGGTGAATCAGGTGACGCCTGAGCTGTTTGCAAAGTATCCAGGACCAAAGGAGCTTGCATCTGCAGATGTCGAGGATGTGAAGGCAATCATTCGTACCACTGGGTTCTTCAATGCCAAGGCAAGGCACATCATCGATTGCGCAAAGGCCATAATGGAGCGGTTTGGCGGAAATGTCCCGACGGAAATGGATGAGCTTCTGTCGCTTCCCGGAGTGGGGCGCAAGACCGCAAACTGTCTTAGGTCTAATGTCTACAATCTTCCTGGCATTATTGTGGACACACATTTTTCCAGAGTCATCAACAGGGTGTTCGCCCTTGGCACAAGGGATCCGGATAAGGTAGAAGCTTTTGTCTGCAAGAATCTGCCGATGGAGAAGTGGAGCAGATTCTCCATGACTGCAAACCTTTTTGGAAGACAGGTATGCCATGCGTCAAGACCCGAATGTGAAAGGTGTCCAGTTTATAATCTTTGCAAAAACAAAGGGCTGTCCGATTGAACAGCCCTTGTAATCCCATGCTCTATTTCTATCAGAGAATGTCTGATGTCTTCTTGAGAACTCCAAGGTAGACGAAATAAGCGATGATTGAGAGGATGATTGTCACAAGTCCGACAATGCCTGCGACGATCTCTCCGGCCTTCTTTGTGAGAATTGTTCCAAAAGCTCCGACCAGAACGGTAATTACCCAGACAATGATTACGAGGTTGAGAGCCTTTTTGCCCTTGTCTGCAACTTCCTGATTGCCCTTCTTAAGAGCGAGGCTGATACAACCGCTGATGACATAGTAGGTGACGAACAGCTCTGAAATGTCGTTTGCTGTGGCGAAAGCCTTTGACAAAGATGGATTCTTGGACTGAAGAGCTGTGGAAACGATGCTTACGACAAGTCCGAAGATCAGCATGATCAGTGCATTCTTGAAGGACTCGTCATCCTTTGAAGCCCCGATGATTCCAAACAGATTCAAAAAGAATGCGATGATGGCGAGGACTGCAGCGACGATCAGTGAGATCAATGATACGACGTCAGCGGTGTTTACATTCTTTCCATCCTTTGCGGCAATTCCCAGAACAAGCAGCACAACTCCAGAAATGATGGCGATGACTGCAGCGATGATTGTAAGGACTTCAGCCTTATAAATCTTCTTAATCCCAATTTTAGCGTTTTCAAACATACTGTTTCTCTCCTCGAGGACAGACAATGCCTCAAGAAAGATGATATTGATAATAGTAGACATTGTAAATAAGTACAGGTTCTTGATACTTCGTTTTTACATTGACGGTAAGGACTTTACATAATTTCAATTATTTGATAAGTTCCTAATGTTGCACTTTGCACACGAAAAAAGAATTGAGTTAAGGTGGAATATATTATGGCACGTAGATGTGAGATTTGCGGAAAGGGAACAATGGCCGGTAACGTCGTAACCAGAAAGGGACAGGCCAAGAAGAAGGGTGGTGTCGGTCAGCATATCGGCGTCACAACGAAGAGAGTGTTCAGACCAAACATCATCTCAGTCAAGACTGTCATCAACGGCACACCGACAACAGTCAAGGTCTGCGCAAGATGCCTCAGGGCTGGCAAGATCCAGAAGGTTGTCTGATCAACTCGTTCTGATAGAGAAAATCCCGACGTTGAGTCGGGATTTTTTTTTGTCCTCAGCGGACTCTCATTGTCGGCAGGTTTCTGATTGCCAAAGTTGTACAGCAGTCTTTTCCGAACAGCGTCTCCATATGTCTGAAGTATTCGCTTGTCCGCTCGATTGGTATGTAGGCCTCGAGGGTTCCTGCAAAGCCTCCGCCCTGGACTCTGAATGCGCCATCGCCATCGAGGAATGACTGGGTCATTGCATAGGCGAGGGCGATGCCCTGCTCGTGCGCAGCCTTTGGGCTGTAGATGTTTTGAAGGTATCTGAAGGACGAGCTTCCACTTGCTGTGACGGTCTTGAGGTAGGTCTCGAAATCACCCTCTCGGAGGGCGTTTACCATGGTATCGACCTTCTTGTTCTCCTCGAAGTAGTGGAATGCACGCAAAATCGCCCTGTCGTTTCCAAGTTCGGCTCGGAGTTTCCCTATGTTGTCGTAGAATTCCTTTTCGGGTACGTCGCGTAGAGTCTTCTGTCCGAAGAAGCTGGCTACTGATTTCATCTCCTTTGGAATTGAGGCGTAGTCATCGGTGAGGTCGGCGTGGTTTCCACCGGTGGTGGTGATGACAAGGTTGTAGCCATAGTCTGCGAAGTCGACCTTGATCGGGGTGATGACTGGGGATTTCGGATCCTTGAAGTCTATTCCCACAATGCCGCCGTTTGCGCAGGCGATCTGGTCCATCAGGCCGCTTGGCTTACCGAAGTGGATGTTCTCGGCCTCCTGACCCATGATGGCAAGCTCTGTTGTCGAGAACCTTTCGTTGTTGTAGAGGGAGTTGAATATTGTGCCAAGAAGCACCTCTATTGCAGCGGAGCTGCTGAGGCCGGAGCCCTTGAATACGCGGGAGCTCACATTGGCTTGGAAGCCTCCGATGTGGCCGCCTCTCTTTGCAATGGCTGCAGCAACACCCTTGATCAGGGAATCGGTCGTCCCATAGAGGGTATCTGACTCCGTCAGGTCGTTCAGGTCAACTTCAATGGCCATGTAGCCTTCACTGTTGAAGACGACCCTGTTGTCATCGGTCGGATGAACAGCTGCGATGGTGTCCAGGTCTATTGAACCTGCAATCACCTTGCCTAGGTTGTGGTCAGTGTGGTTGCCTCCAAGCTCAGTCCTTCCGGGAGTTGAGAACACTGCCTTGGCTTTGGTCCCGAACAGCTGCTGATGCTTCTGCTCCAGTTCGTCGAACCTTCTTTCTGCGCTTTTTGAGTCTGCAAACTTGCCGTACAATCCAACTGTATCCATGATCAATTCTCCTGAGCACTGATGCAATGAAAGTATATAGTATATTGCCGGTCGGGTATAGCAACTTTCCCTTTCCGAATAGAGGCACAGATGCGATTGGGGAACTGTCATTGTTCTCTGACAGCATCGCAATGGTGTCGTTCATGTACTTGGGGTTCCAATGAGACATGGTCTGGTAAAGGGGGTTTAGACGGACGCTGAGCGGATTTGTCAGAACGCTTCTGCTGCCGCACAGAAGGTAGGATGCAGTCATCGAGTTGAACCTAAACGGCCAGGTCCTTACCAGGGTCGTTATCGCCATTTTCGCATCTGGTTCACTGATGACCTGCCTTAAGCAAATGTCACATCCGGTGCACTCTTCTTTCTGTTGCCCCAGCATCATTAGCAGTGCTTTGCGTCTGCAGACATCCCCCTTGAAGACGGTAAGAAGATGGGACTGCTTTTCTGTCTTGTGTCCTGTGAACGAGTCCACCAGAACCCATGCTGTGGCGTTCTCTCCGTCTCTGCCTGCACGGCCAGACTCCTGAAGGTATTCCTCGACCTCATCCGGAAGCCCATAGTGGACCACCGTTCTGATGTTGCCCTTGTCCACTCCAAGGCCATAGGCGGATGTGGCAATCAGAACCCCATCGCTGCAGACCATGAACCAGGACTCGATTTGTTCCCGCTCATTTCTTGAGAGGCCGGCATTGTAGTATCGTACAGTTATGTTCGGAAGATCCATGCACAAGGCGTTGCAGAGCATCTTCGTGTCGCCTCTGGTTCTGCAGAAAACCAAGGCTGGGCGTTCGCACTCTTGCAGAAGGTTTTTGAGGCTTTGCTTGGGATTCAGTGTAGGAAGAGCTCTGTAGGTGATGTTCGGCCTGTCCGCATCTCCTCTGACCACCAAAGGCTTTGTAGGAAAGAGGACCTTCTTTATGTCCTTGATCGTGTTTTCTGATGCCGTTGCCGTGAAGGCCAGAATCTGGTTGGGTCTTAGGACTCTGACCACATCACCAAGACCAAGATAAGATGGTCTGAAGTCTGCTCCCCATTGGGAGATCACATGCGCCTCATCCACGACAAGCAGGCTGATTCTGTGTCTGGAAAGCCTAGACAGGACACTGTTTCTCTGAAGACTCTCCGGGGTTGTGATGACAATTCTAGTTCCACTGGCCAGCTTTCCAAAAAGGTTCTGCCGCTCCTCTTTTGTCTGGCCTCCACGGATGCAGACATAATCGATTCCTGCCTTGTCCAGCTTCGAGGCCTGGTCATTCATCAGCGCAAGTATCGGGTAGACGATGACGGTCAGACCGCTACACAGACAGGCAGGCACCAGAAAGCAAAGCGACTTTCCCGTTCCTGTTGGAAGAACCACAATCTGGTTTCTTACGACTGCGCCATTCTCCTGTTCCATGATCCTTTGAATCACTAGAATCTGATATGGTTTTAGAGCACTTATTCCAAATCGTTCTGAGGCTGTCGTCACAATGGTCTCAAGTATATCTTGCATACTTGCATATACGTGAAGACTGTTATTTTCATAGCGATTTATGAAAACAATTTCTGTTTTTTTGTTCTGAGTTGTTCGCTTTGTGCTATAATCAAAGTGCTCGTTATACTAAAGAAAAAGAGTGGTTTCAGATGCCTGTCAGGCTATGGGACCGGGAAGGGAACTCAAGTCAAAAGCTTAAGTTCCTTTTTCTTTCACGCTTTTTGCGCCTTCTGCTTCTTCTTTGACTTTCCAACCAGTTCAGTCCGTATGTATCTGAAGGTCTCGTCTTCACCTTTTTCCGCCAACATGGTTACGAGGGACAGCAGAAGCTTTGATGTGTTGGGGTGCATGATCTCCTCGTTCTTGCGGGCGGTGTAGTACTCGAGGGGGCTTCTGTCTGTGTACATTTTCTTTTGATACACCTTTGAGGCTGCGACCCTGTCACAGAACATCTCAATTGCGAATTTCAGAGGCATCTCAACCGGCATGTACCTCTTTTCCTGATATGACCAGTCAGTCCAGTACTCGTAGTGGTGCTTGTTTCTGCCCTTGTGGTGCATCCAGGCTTTGGAATAGCCGTTCTCCCTGCGTTCATCTGCAGTTGGGCTGTGTTCCCCGTTATAGAACCTGACACCTGGGATGAACTCGGATGGGCTGTACTTTGAAAGGTCATGCAAAAGGCCCCTTAATGGGATGCCTGCCTTGAAGCAGTGAGCCATGACGACATGCCGGTGCTTTGTGATTGTACGGAAATGGCCGAAAAGCTTGTTCATGGCAGAAGCATCGTGAGTGCGCATTCGCGGTCATCTATCTCCACATTTGAGTGGATTCCACCATCTTCGCCGTCAAGCGTCCAAGCTGTCGGCATATCGGTGTGGAAAGAGAACCTTGTCGATTTCATTGAGATTATGTTCTCTGCCGTCATGTTTCCGCTGATCAGCAGATCGAGTGCATTGCTCAACTCCGCAAAATTGTCGGGTCTCCTGATGAAAAGGCCTTCCATCAGACCATCGTCAAGGCAGACGTCTTTCGGCACCAGCTGTTTGAGGCTTCCGATTGACTTTGAGTTGGATACGCAGCAGACCAGAAACTCTCCAGTGATGGTCACATCATCTGCCTTTATCACCATTTGCCTGCAAGAGTCCATCAGAACCTTGGGGTCTATGTATCTCAGGGCATTTGCCACATATGCCAAAAAGCCGAATGCGTTCTTGGCGCTTTGGTTCGTCGTGTATGGGATATCCGTGATGGCGCCGAATGCCGCGACATAAGAGAAGTACTGTCCGTTGAAGGTCCCTATGTCCGTCGACCTTCGGTTTTCCCCTGCGGCTATCTCTGCAGCCTGGTCAATCTGTTTTGGGATTCCATGGGATGATGCGAAGTCATTCGCCGTCCCAGAGGGGATGAAACCAAGATCGGGACGTTTTTCAAGCATCATGTACCCATTGAGCGCCTCATGGAACATGCCATCTCCTCCAGCCACAATTATCCTGTCAAAATCCTGTCCCCATTTCAGAATCTTGTCTTTTGCATCGCCCTTGGCTTGGGTGGGGTAGGTGGTCACAAGAAAACCTGCCTTGGTGATGATGTCCACCACTTGTGTCAGAGCTGAGGTGAATCTGCCTTTTCCGGCATGTGGATTGAAAAGGAGGAGTGCCTTTCTCATATCCCGGATTATAACTTCAAATGCGTCTGAACTGGAAGAGACTGAGCGTTTATAGTATGATTTCCACGACCAAAGATGCTATAGGAGTATGACCATGACAGAAAGGACTTTCATTGCAATCAAACCGGATGCCGTCCAGCGTGGACTCATTGGAAAGATAATCGCCAGGATTGAGGACAAGGGATACAAGATCGTCGCGCTCAAGATGATTCAGGTGTCTGAGAAGCAGGCAGCTGCACACTATGCCGAGCACTTCGGCAAGAGCTTCTATCCGAATTTGGTGAAGTTCATCACCAGTGCCCCGATTGTGGCCATGGTCGTTGAAGGGGACAATGCCATCCTTGGCATGAGACAGATAATGGGAAAAACGAATCCTGCAAATGCAGAGGTTGGTACAATCAGAGGCGACTATTCTCCCGAGATGAGCTTCAACGTCATCCACGGCTCGGATGGGCCTGAGAGCGCCGCAAGGGAGATTGCAATCTACTTCACACCAGAGGAGATCTGCGACAAGTGGCAGACTGCCTTTGAGATTCTGAAGTCAAAGATGTGAGATCTTAGAATCCGACCGCAAAGCCGACAATCACGAACGACAGGAACATCGTGAACATGCTCAATATGGACGTCATGACGACGATCTCGTTGGCAAGGTCGGCGTCTCCACCCATGGCCACCGCAGTGCTGTATGAGTTGACCGCGTTTGGAGCTGCCGCAAAGATCATGACTCCGACAAGTCCAGGACCACGGACACCAAGGGCGATGGTGATTGGGATGACTACTGCCGGGACGAGTACAAGCCTTCCAAGCACAGCCCAGAACAGCTGGGTCTTGTACTTCTTGATGAAGGAGAACTCGAAAGATGCACCGAGGGCTATCATCGAAATCGGTGTTGCGAGGGCGCTGAGCTTGGATACAATGCCTGTCATAATCCAGGATGGGATCTTTATTCCCGTGAGGTTCAGGACAAGGCCGATAACGGAACCTACAATCAGTGGGTTGGTGATTATCTTTAGAGCCAGCTGGCCCTTTGATGTTGCGTTTCCTGTATACTTCTCGAAGATGAAGGCTGAAAGCCCATTGTTTAACGGGACGAGTACCACAGCGATGACGGAGACTATGCCTATGTTGGCTGAACCGCAGAGGCTCTGGGCGATGGGGATGCTCAGAATTGCGTAGTTCGCCTTGTAGATGCCCTGGATCATCACAGGAATCTGGGTCTTGTCCTTGATGAAATGCGGAATGATTATCCATGCAATGATGAAGACACCAACAATCCCCAATGCGACAATCAGAACAGGAAGAAGCTCCACATCTTCCTTGAAGTTGGCCTTGTAGATGGTCTCTCCACACATGACGGAGAGGAAGAACCTGAAGCATACTATGTTCAGCTGCTTCGTTGTGGTTGCATTGAGGTAGTTCTTCTTCTGGAAGAAATACCCCAGAGCCATGAACACCATAAGAGGTGCAATTGCAGTTGCGGATATTCTGATGACTTCCATGTGGATTAACCTATGACCGTTCCTTCGAAATCATCACCCTCAAGGATGGCAATTGTGTTGTCTGTGTTCCTTCCGTCTGCGCAGATGACCTTGATGTTGGACTCCTGGGCAAGGCGGGAGGCAATCGGGTCGAACGGGGCGTTCTTGCCCGGGACCCATTCGTCACCGACCATCTTGCGGAAATCCGTCCAGCTGATGCTGTCGATCGGCTTTGCATCCGGGTTCTTTCTCGGATCGTCAGTGTAGACCTTGGCTATGTTGGAGAGGTTGATGATCTTTGTGGCACCGAACCTTCGAGCAAGATAGACCGCATCGGTGTCTGTGGAGAAGCCCGGTTTCCAGCCTCCTGCAACAAGGACACGTCCGGAGAAGGTGACCTTCTCATCCGTCGGGTTTGTGACGACGCTGTCCTTGCACAGATTCCCGAATATGGCCTTCACCAGTTCGGCATTGATGTGTGTGGCCTTGATTCCAATCCAGTCCTGCGCATTTGCATCCTGATCGGCAGGGTCTGTGACAACAGCTCGATAAGCCTGCTGATAGACTCTTGCTGGTGCACCGCCTCCACAGACGAAGATGAGCTTGTCTTCAGGATTTGCGCTAAGGTATTTCTTGATCTTCGCCAAGAAGTCAGCGAGGAAATCACTGTTTACCTTGTCCGGAGCTATGATAGATCCACCTACAGAAAGAACAGATAATCGCATTGTTTCTCCTTACCCTCGTGAGATTCTACACACAGGGAAACCATATATTCAATACCATGGTCGGAACTTAGCCGACATAAATCAGTTTGACTATCCAGTTTGCAAGTCTTGCAGGCAGAATCTTCACCAGGAAGGCTAGGACCTTGTAAACGAAACCTACCGCAACTCTGACGGGTGGGTTCTTGCGATAAGCCAGTTTCAAGAACACTTTGGCGACAGAGTCTGCAGGTTTTCCGTTCTGCTCGTCATGCGCCATATGCTCGACTGCAGCCTTGCACTCGTCATAGTACGGCGAGTTCTCGGGCTCGTCGCTGCTTCGTGCCTTTGTGAATCCTGTCTTTGTGTCTCCCGGCTCCACAAGGCATGCTCTGACTCCGAACTGCGAGGATTCGATCCTCAGCGCTTGGCAGTAGGCCTCCAAGGCGTACTTTGAGGAACTGTAATGGCTCTGATAGGGGATTGCGACTAGACCGGCTACGGAACTGGTTATGAGGACAAGTGACCTTTTGTTCTTGCGCAGCAGTGGCATGAATGTGCTGTTTACGTTCAGCACTCCGAAGTAGTTTGTCTCCATCTGGGCCTTTGCCCTTTCAATGGGAGTCATCTCCGCGGAACCGCTTATCCCGAAACCTGCACAGTGTATTATGATGCCAAGCTCATCGATTATGTCGGCAGCCTTTCTTACGGACTGGGGATCTGTGACATCCATCTCAATTGGTTTGATGCTTGGGTTCTTGGTCTCCTTCGGATGCCTGGATGCGGCATATACCTTGAAGCCCTTCATGGCGAACAGGTCCGCCGTCTCCTTTCCAATTCCACTTGAGGCTCCGGTGATCAGCACGGATTTCAGATATGGGCATTTGTCTCTCATGAAGACCATTCTACAACATTTGAGGGCTTAGCACAAACCGAAGTCCCCGCATGGCACAGGCGAATGCGGGAACGGTTTTTCATCCGGTGATTGTATTATGGAAAGAAGCACCGGTCTGCCTTATGTCAGAATCCAGCTGCAGGCTCGTAGTAGTCCTGCTCGCTCTCTTGTGGAGGGAAGTCCTCCTCAGATTCGACAACTGTCTGGATTTCGGACTCGTCCTGCTCCTCTAAGGTGCAAACCGGAGAGTCTTCAGAAGTGTCGGGTTCAGGGATTGGATCTGTGTCCTTGACGGCATCTGAAGGGACATCCTCAATTCCATGCAGATTGGATTTCGTTGAGAAACCTTTCTGCTCCGGCACGGTGGCAGGCTCTGTTTTCTTGACGGGTTGGAACTCGATGTGTTCTGCCAGGATGTAGATCTTCTCATGCCAGATTCCGTCAACTTGCCAGGATCTTTGCTTGAGCCTACCCACGATTCTGACGCCGCGACCCTTCTTCAGGTGAACCATGCATGCTCCTGCCACGTTCCCGTACACATGGACGGTGAAATAGGATGCAATTTGCTGCCACGCTCCCTTCTCGTCCAGACGGTAGCGGTTGCTTGCAACCGACAGCCTGCACATCTGTGTCTGTGCAGGGGACGGACCCAGTTCAGGATCTCTCGTCAGTTGCCCTTCGATTAGGACTGTGTTCAGGTTGTTCATATACAACTCCTTTCAAGGGAGGCGTCCGGAGCGCCTGAACTCAGGTGCGTGATCCGTTTGGCCTTTGCCCTTCACAGCCCTATACGAAAAAAGTGCTGAAAACATTCAGGTTTCCAGCACTCTTTTTTTTTTTTATTTTGTTAGGACCCTGCAGGGTCCTTTCCTCATGCGTTCTCGTTGATGAAAGCTTCAAGCACAGCCATGTTGGCACCGCCGACACGCTGGCCAGCGACCTCTCCGTTCTTGAACATGATCAGAGTAGGGATGCTGCTGATGTTGAATGACTCGGCAATCTCCGGGCACTCGTCCACGTCCACCTTTCCGACCTTCACCTTGCCCTCGTATTTGACGGCCAACTGTGCGACGATCGGTGCAATCATCTTGCATGGTCCACACCATGTTGCCCAGAAGTCAACAAGAACCGGAATGTCACTGTTAATGACCTCTTTCTCGAAATTGGAGCTGTTAAGAATTACCTCGCTCATATGTTCCTCCATCTGAATGGTTTTCGTCTGTGACTCAATAATACATTTGCCTTCGGAAAAAGGAAAGCGCAGCAAAGGGCAGTTGTCAAAAAAATGAATGGAAAACGGCATTAATCGAAATAGTGGGAAAGTCTATTAAAGTTAAAATATTTTTTCATCATTTTTTACTGATATGGGAGTATAGTTATATAACTTCGATACAATCGAAAAAAAGTGTAATTCTTTGTAAAATAAGGAGTTGACAATTTCAACCCCCAAGACTATAATCAAATCATCAGATGGGAGAAGGAACTGCAAAACGGCTCGGTTCCCTGAAGTAAAAATGAAAAAATTTTTCAAAGGAGGAGAGCATGTCAGGTGAAGATAAAGCGATGGGTTTCTTCGGATCCAACCTTGATTCGCTGAAGGCATTTGAGCGTCTTAAGCTATATATAAATGACATCTGCCCGAATGCGGTTATTTCCGTTCAGGGTTCGCTTCTGGCTTTCAGAACCGCAGCTGGATTTGCATATGTCTCTCTTCCTTCCAACGGTAGCGACCCGGTCCTTTTCAATCTGGCAGTCACAAACAGAAAGAAGATTTCCAGCGACAGGATCGACAAGGTCGTCCAGACTGCGCCAGGCTCACATTCCTACGTCTATCACATCGGAATCAAATCGATTGATGACATAGACGGAGAGATCAAGAGCCTGATCCGCCAGTCCTATGAATACTCCAAGCTCAATTATGCTTGATGTCCAATAATTTTTAGTTTCTCTTGTTATCAAGAGGGTGCTGACAGATTTCAGCACCCTCTTCCTTTTTTATGCGGTGATCTTCGTCGTCGCTGCGTTTGCGCCGTGCACATGGCACTGTCACTTCCTTGCTTCTGGAATCTCATACGCATCGCGGTGAACTTCGTCGTCGAAAATCTTTTGTGAAAACCTTTATGAAATCGACACATTTTCCGTATAGGCAAGTGGAGGTCCGTATATGAACAGAAAGGTCTTGCTTGCGGTCTTGGGAATACTCGCTTTGGCTGTCGTGTTGGTCTTGGTCCTTCTGGGGTGTTCACAGGATGTCACTGCATATGAGGTTTTCAACGCCTTCTCCGGGGTGGACTGCACAGCCCCGATATTGCTGTCCGCCACTTCAGAATCAAGTTCAGTCATCAGGCTGGATTTCAGCGAGCCCGTCAAAGTTTATGGTTCCTCGTTTGAACCTTCCTCTGCAAGAGCGGATGGGAAATCCGTCTTTGTCACCCTTTCCAGCACTTTGGCTCCTGGTCAGAAGTCTGAGATTGAGGGAAGGGTGAAGGACTATGCGGGAAACACCTGCGGTTTCTCGGTGCAGGTCTGGGGGCTGAACCCAAGAATGCCACAGATTTTGATCAATGAGTTCACAACAAAGGGAACTGCAAGAAGCCCTGACAGAACGGAGCTCAGAATCTCAAGCGATGGGAATCTCAACGGGATGACCCTGTACGGCGGTGTGCCTGATGATTGGGATGTGTGTCTGGTCTTTCCTGATTTGGAGGTGAGATCGGGTGACCTGGTTGTGATCTGGTGGACGGACAGTCTTCCTGAAGACCTGAGCGAGAAGGAAGGTGTGATGAACATCTGCGCAAACTGCTCAGACAACCTCAGCTCGAACAATGGGACACTTGTGCTCTGCGCAACACCATCAATTGGGGCCAAGGTCATAGATGCGGTGATCTATTCCAACTACAGCTCAAGCCATGGCGGCTTCGGGACCAAGGTTGCGCAGCAGCGGGCATCATGGGTTTTGAATGCTGGCGCCTGGGTAGGGGATGCGATTGACATAACCTCATCCACCGCGACAAGGTCCGTCTGCAGAATGGAGGACGGCCGCGACTTTCAAAGTGCCGGTGACTGGTTCGTCACAGTCACTGGGGGCTCGACATTCGGCCTTGCGAACACAAGCGAGGCTTACTTGTGACGCAAAGATAAAAGTGATGGAGCTGACAATTTCAAGTTGAACTGTCAGCACCATTTTAAATATAATGGAGGCGAAGGGTGGGGACCTTAAGGAAAAGGTGTAACCTGCCTGAGAAAAAATAGGGTGGTGTTGCCTGATGTGGAAGTCAGCGCATCATCCAAGGAGTGCCGAATGAGCATAGTCAAACCTCATAAACTTGGTATCATCACGGGCCCAGGCTCGGAGTACCTGTCAGGGAAGGTTGTAAAGCACCTCAGAGGGCTTTACATAGAGCGTTACCACAAGCTTTCCAAGAATCTGGCCTACAGATATGGAATGAGTGAGGATGAGATTCTCAAGCAGGTCACGTTCATCGATGACCTCGGCAACAAGAAGATCCCTTCGGGCAAGTGCCCAACCGAGTTCATCTGCCCCAACTTCGACATTCCGGTCAAGTACACCAGGTTCCTCAACGGCGAGGTCAAAGCCGAGATTCAGGAGCCGGTCAGAGGCATAAGGATCTATATCATCTACGATGTGACAAACAGCGTGCCCATGAAGATCAACGGATGCGAGGAACCTGTAAGCTTCTCCGTCAACGACCATATCATGATGCTGTTCACAATCGTGAATGCGCTTAACCTTGCAGGAGCTGAGAGCGTCACTTTGGTCCTGCCTACATATCCGTATGCAAGACAGCACAAGAAGAGTTCCAGAGAGGCATTGACTGCAGCCCTGTTCGGCCAGATGTGCGAAGGGCTCGGTGTGGAAAGGATCATCACTCTCGACATCCACAGCAAGGAGATCGAGAACTGCTTCCGCAAGGTCCACCTTGAGAACCTCCATGCCTCATACCAGTTCCTCGTCGAGCTGAAGAAGATCATCGACATCTCCGATCCGAACATCACTGTGGTCTCTCCGGATGTCGGAGCCGTCTCAAGGAACAAATTCTATGCCCAGATTCTGCACAGACCACTTGCCATGCTCTACAAGGAGCGTGACTACTCGATCGTCACAACTGGAGCCAAGAACACCAACATCAAGAGCATCAACCTCCTTGGTGACGTCAAGGGCAAGACTGTTATCATCGCCGATGACATGCTCGCCTCCGGTGGAACCATGCTCATTGCCATGAAGTACCTCAGGGAGATGGGCGCCAAGAAGATCATCTGCATCACGAGCCTTCCGTTCTTCAACGGCAATGCAATCGAGACGTTCAACGCAGCACACGAAGACGGCATCTTCGACTACATAATCGGAACAAACGTCGTCTACCACACCGACAACCTCCTCTCCAAGAAGTGGTTCATCCAGACCGATGCCAGCGAGCTCTTCGCTCGCGCCATCAACCGTCTGCACCACGGAAGGGCAATCAGTCCGCTTCTCGACAACAGAAAGATCGTTCAGAGGCTTGTCGATGACGTGCAGAACGCAGCAGCCGCCAAGAAGCAGGCCGAGTCAAACAGCGAGGGTGGGAATGGAGATATCCAATAGAATACGCGGCTTCCAAGCCTCTCCTATAAGAAGGCTTTCCCCTTATGCCAGAGCAGCGAAGGAGAGGGGAATCAAGGTTTATCATCTCAACATCGGACAGCCGGACATCAAGAGCCCGAAAGAGGCCATCGATGCCATACACAACTATCCGAACTCGATTATCGCCTATGGTGAGAGCGATGGCGACATGGAGCTTAGAAAGGCTCTGGTGAACTACTACAAATCGAGTGTCGGTGTTGACATCTCCGTTGATGATGTGCTGATAACCACAGGCGGTTCCGAGGCCATTCTGTTTTCTTTGATGGCCCTCTGTGACCCGGGTGATGAGGTGATCGTCCCGGAGCCTTACTACACGAACGTCCACTCCTTCGCAAGGATGGCAAACGTGAGCATTGTGCCGGTTACCAGCCTCCTTGAGGACAACTTTGCGCTTCCTCCTCTCAAGACCATAGAGGAGAGGATCACATCGAAGACCCGTGCGATTCTCCTGAACAGCCCGAACAATCCCACAGGCCATATCTACAGCCCAGCTGAGCTGAAGACCATTTTGAGCATGTGCGAAGCCCATGACATCTTCCTGATTGTCGATGAGGTCTACCGCGAGTTCTGCTACGACGGACTTCAGTTCACCAGCATCCTCAAGTATGAGGACTATGCTGAGCGCGTCATCTGCATCGACAGCGTCTCCAAGCGCTTCTCGATGTGCGGAGCAAGAGTCGGTGCACTGATCTGCAGAAACCGCAACGTCATCCGTGAGACTCTGAAGCTGAGCCAGGCAAGGCTCTGCTCTCCGACGGTCGAGCAGCATGCATCCCTTGCTGCGTTCAACGCCCCACCGGAGTATCTGGAGAAGGTCAAGGCCGAGTACGAGAAGAGGCGAGACTTCATCGTCAAGAGCCTCAGTGAGATTCCAGGCGTCAAGTGCGCAAGACCCAACGGAGCCTTCTATCTGATTGCCCGCCTTCCTGTCGAGGATGCAGAAGACTTCTCGATATTCATGCTTCGTGACTTCAACTACAAGGGCGAGACCGTCATGCTTGCCCCTGCAGAAGGTTTCTATGAGAGCAAGGATCTTGGACGCGACCAGGTGAGAATAGCATATGTGCTGAACACCGAGGACCTTGAGAAGGCATGCAAATGTCTCAGGGAAGGTCTGAAGGCCTATAACTCCAGAGCCAACTGAAGCTATACCAGATCAAGAATCTCAAGAGGATCTGAAATCGAATCGGGCTCGTCTGCCTTGAATCCGAACCCCCAGTTCGCCTTTATGCAGTCGCAGCCTGCACCTTGTGCACCTCTGACATCCAAATAGGTGTCACCAATGAGCACGCAGTCCTTTGCTTCCAGATGCTGTCTGCGAAAGCCCTCTTTCAGAAGGTCTGCCTTTGTCATCGTTCCTGTAAGGTCAATCCCAAGCTGTTCGTTGAAATACTTGTCCATTCCAAAGTGCTTGCACATGAGCTGGACCTGGTCCTCGTTCTTCATCGAGGCGATGCCCAGGATGTAACCACGCTTTTTGAGCTCCTCAAGGACATCCAGGATTCCGGGGTAGAATTTGGCAAGGAAGCGGCCTTCGCTGTCGTAGTAATCGTGATACGCCTGGCAGAGAAGCTCTACCTCTTTATCGTCACGGATGCCGAACGAGATGCGAAAACAGTCTCCGAGAGGAGGACCTATGAACAGATCCCATCTTGCATCTGCAGGGATTTCAATCCCGACCTTCTCCATGGCATAGCGACCACCAGCCAGAACCCCTTCGGAAGTGTCCATCAATGTCCCGTCCAGGTCGAAGAAAACGGCTTTGTATTTCATTTGGATCTCCTTTCGATCAGGCGATTTCCAATTTTCTCGACTATCTTCCATTCCCATTCCGAGAAGCTCGAGCGGGAGATTCGGACAAAGTCTGCCTTTGAGAACTGGCCCGAGGTGTCATAGGACAGCTCAAGTGAGTTCCAGGTGTCCTTCTGGGATGCATACATCACAGCTCCGATGTTCTCACGTCTCTGGATGCTTATCATCGGATCCTGCGTCTCTGCGAACACGGCTACTGATATGCTGGTGTCTGGTATTGTGAACATCTTGTCCTTGCCGTCGATCAGCCATGCCTTTCTGGCAAGTTCAATCACCCTCACAATCTCCTTCTGCTGATCAAACGTGCAGCCTGTCAGGTATTGGGTGATAGGATTGTTCCTTGATGGAGAGAAGCTCAGAATCGAATCCAGAAGTGGCAGTCCGGCATTGGACTCCTCGACCTTAGGCTGTTCCGGTTCCGGCTCTGGCTCAGGCTCGGGTTCCGGTTCTGCTTCGGGTTCCGGCTCAACCACCGGCTCTTCAACAGCTTCCTCTGCCTCAGGCTCTTGCGGCTCAGACTCCTCCTCGGAGATAGTCTCCTCGACAGTTTCCTCTGGAACAATCTCAGGAACAGGCTCTTCTTCTGCTGCCGGCTCAGGCTCGGGCTGCTCACCGTCATCCTCATCGTCCAACGATGGGAAGCTCTCCTCTTGGCCATCGTTCTGGTCGAGATCCTGGGTATCCTCTTGCTGTTCGGATGGCTCCTCTTCTGGCTCATCATCAATCATGTCAAACAGTGAATCGCTGCTGTAAGGCTCAGGTTCATCGTCAGGGATGCTCTCCTGGTCAGTCTCCTCATCGTACTCGTCATATGCATCGTCAATTGAATCCTGCTCCTCAAGCATTGGATCCGGTGTGAATTCGGACTTCTGTGCCTCATCCAGGTACTCATATGTGTCAGGACTGACTAGGGCAGTGTAGGGCTCTTCATCATAGTAGGAGTCGTCGTTTGGATTCACCGGTTGTATGTTCTCATCCGGTGTGTCATCTGACTCGTCATAGAAGTCGCTTTCCTCTTCCTCATCAGGCTGGGAGTTGGAGGTGTCCTCCTCGTACTCGTCAGGATACTCGAACTCATCTGTCTCCGTATATGCAGAGTCATCGTCGTTTGAGATGACCTCACCTTCTTCCTGCTCGGTCTCTATCTCATCATCCTCATCGAACGGGGTCTCATCATCAGGCTCTTCGTAGGTCTCCTGCTTTTCCGGCACAATCTCCGGAACCGGTTCCTCCTCAGGGACAGTCTCCGGTGTTGCTTCCTCTTCGACCACAGGCTCCTGTTCTGGTTCCTCGGCTGGTTCTATCTCTTCTTCCGTCACAATCTCCTGGATGGGCTCCTCTT
>JAEEGL015178297.1_pt1 | contig 18429 bp, 16 predicted proteins | sample 9134231 | NCBI WGS metagenome assembly JAEEGL01 (sample SAMN16246548, study PRJNA631951) | gut metagenome | biome: gut microbiome; feature: rumen; material: fiber-attached | host: Bos | place: Iran: Karaj | collected 2018-10 | reverse complement strand
GTTGCCGGATCGCCGTCAACGGTATACTGCTCGGTCACATCGCCGTAAGTTGCCGTGTAAACGGTGTAGCCGTCAGCGGTGCAGGTTGTCGGATGGACGTCAGCATCAACATCCGTAATTTCCTGTTCGACGGTTTCGTCGCAGTCGCCGTTCTCGCATTTCAGTGTGACGAATGCCTTGCCGTCCTCTGTCCAGCGGAAGGTATAATCATCGCTGTACGGAACGATGACAGTGCAGTTGTGGCCGAGTGCAGAAACCGCAATTTCCTTATGCTGATCGCTCAGAACAGTGCTCTCAAAATGCGCAGTGTAGGAGAGCAGGCCGTCCTCTGTACAGGTTGCGGGCGTTTCCACAACAGAAGCCTCAACCGTTTCGTCAACATTCTGCAGCCCGCTGCCGGATTTTGCCTTTCGCGTGCCGCGGCAGCTCCAGCCGGTTTCGGTCTGGTTCCAAACGTAAGACGGCGACTCATAGTTCTGGCTGCCGTAATAATCATAGTACTGCGCCAGAAGAGCCTGTGAAAGAGAGTCTGCCGCAGGGCAGCCCTCCAGCAGATCGCCGACGAATTCTTCTGCTGTCATCTGGCTGAATTCACTGCTCAGGCTGTCTGACAGATTACCGAGCGCATTATAGATGAATGTAGGCGACAGCGTCAGAGAAGTCAGAACCGCGCAGCCGTCTGTGGTCTGGGAAACAGGATTGACATCTCCGAGGAATGTACTCCATCCGTCACCGATTTCTTCACCGGACAGACTGGAAAGATCGGCTGACTGCAAGGCAGAGCATCCGTGGAACATCTTGTCGATATACGCGACTTTATCGCCGTTTGTGATGCCGGAGAGATCCACTGTGGTCAGGCTGGTGCAGTTTTCAAACAGGCTGCTCATCTTGCAGTATCCATAACCGCCGGTTTTCACGGTAACGCCGTCCTCGGCCACAAAAGAGGTCAGACCGGCCATACCGGAGAACATGCTGTTGCTGTCCTGCGGGAACGATGTACCGCTCTTCATCACAATGCTTGTGATGCTGTTCCGGTCGATGCTGTTTGGCAGCGCAAGCACACCGCCGCTCTTATACAGGTTGCCAGAGGTGATTGTCAGTGCGCCTGTTTCCGTATCATAACTGTAATTGTATCTGTTTTGGCCAGTTCCCTGCTGTCTGCCAGTCACAATTTCTGCACTTGCCGTGATTGCGGTCGGTGCAAACGGAATCCTGATAGTGCTCGGCAGCAAAGCGTTGCCCGTCACTGTCAGGATCGCGAGAATTCCGGCGATAAACCGCCGATATGCGTGTTTGCGTTTCATCGGTACGTCCTCCTATCTTGCCCAAAAAGATTCCGAAACCGGTGTTTCTGTCACACTCCGGACAGAATCCGCACCGGCTTTCCCCAAGTACCATTGTGACACTTCAAATCAGCGAAGTGTACCTCTGATACAATTTTATTATACTATATATCTAATGGTTTGTCAATAGTTTTTTGCTTTCAATTTGTGTAATTTTAGCCAAAAAAACAACGGCAAGTATAAAGAGAACGGGGCGTGTTTACCCAGTTCGGAGAATAACCGCGTATTTATGCGAAAAAGCAACTGCATACGATAAATTTCAGCCTTCTTTCAGCACAGAATGTGCTGAAAATACCGGGTAGGGAATGAAAAAGGTCAGTATGCTGCGGCCGGCCTGTTGTTCCTGCATGTTGAGTGTATAATCAATATATTTACCATATAATGAATGCGCCTTTGTGAACTGATTCACATTTTTTGCACGGTGCCCGAAGACCTTTCTGGCCGGTACGGTTCCGGCACGCAGATGCGCAGAAAAAGCCGGAAACAGTCTGGACTGTTTCCGGCTCTTTTCTGTATGCATATATTTCAGCAAGCATGTTATTGTTTCGGATTCGGAACCTGTTCTTTGTCTGCATACCGGTTTTTCAGCTGCTGATTCATCAGCGCGGTATGCTTTCTGTCTACCAGATAATGCACAAAGCAGGTGAAGAAGTAAATGCAAATGACTGCGACAAAGGTCAGCAGCACGGAGAGCGGGGTGATGCTGCACCAGCCGAACATTTTCAGCAGCATCAGAGTGATGAAGAAGATGAGCAGAAAATGAATCACCCACAGCAGCAGCGACTTTCTGACGCTTTTCTGATCAAAGCAGAGCAGCGCCGCGGAGGGCAGGGCGGTGACAAAGCCGCTGAGCAGAATCTCCCACAGCAGGGAGCTGTTCGGCTGCTGCCCGGATACGGTCAGATAGATTGCTGCGGCAATCAGAACAGCGGTTGTAATATCCACAAAATAATGCAGCAGTGAAACAAAAAATTCCTTGATCATCCGTTTACCTCCTGAATCCCGAGCTTTGCTTTCAGGCTCGGTACATACTGCCGTGAAATCACGATTTTTTCGCCGTTTTTCAGATGCGCCTCCAGCTTTCCGCTGAACAGCGGCGCAAGCGATTCAATCTTTTCCATGTTGACGATCAGCGACTTGGAACATCGCACAAAATCCAGCGGCGCGTAAAGCTCCTCAAGCTCGTACAGCTTATACTTCACCTCATAGACCTTTGAGTGGCAATACGCAAAAACGCGGTTTTCATTTGCTTCAAAGTAGTAAACATCCTGATAATTCAGACGGACGATTTTGTCATCCAGATACCCCGTAAGCTCTGTATTGGCCGTCTGAAATGCAAGCAGCATCGAAATCAGACGCGGGTCCGGCGTGCTGCACCGGACGATGACAACATCTTCATCATTTGGCTGTGGGGTTTCGATTATAATTCTCATGACGGGCCTCCGCTGCGGTGATGATGCAGTATATTCTGACTGATATTATGTCAGATCTCGATTGTGCCGCCGTGTCTGAGCCGGTATACGGCTGCGCGGCTTTTCAGATAATGTTCAAATTCGGCGGTTTCGACCTCTCTGCTGAACGGCGGGAACGTGTCGTCGAAATGTGTCAGCAGCACAGCCTTCGGCCTGATTGTCTGATAAATTTGCCTGGCGATTGCAAACAGCTGATCGGAGCCCTGATACGGGAACAGTGCCAGATCGGCGTCCACAGGATACGCCGTGTCCGGTGCCAGCGCCATGCTCCCGAGAATCAGAATCCGTTTGCCGTATGCTTCCGCGAGGTAGCAGAGGGCTTCTTTCTTTTCACGGCATGACGCGAATTTCAGGAGCTTCCGGATGATGCCCTTCCGGTTCTGCCGCGCGCGCCTGCCAAAGACCGCCTTCAGGCAGTACCGCGGGCGTAATCTGATGTGACTGCCCCGTAAGACCGTGATTCTGATTTCACCGAAGGTCAGGACGTCGCCCGGCTTGATCCGGTGCAGATGCTCTTCCCGGACACCCTTTCTGCGCAGGCTCCGGTACGGCGCCCGGGTGCAGTAAACAGCGGTGCCGGGGCGGACGATTTCGCGGATGCTGCCGATGTGATCAAAATGCCCGTGCGTAATCAGGATTTTGCTGCATCCGGAATAGGCGTTCGCCGGAATCCGGATTTTGCTGCCTTCGAGCGGAAAGAACGGATCAATCAGGAGCTGTGTGCTGCCGGCGGTGATCCGCACCGAAGCGGTGCCGTACCACGTCAGCCGGATTCCGGGTTCCTGCATATATCATCAGCTCCTTTTCTGACTGCCTGCCGTGCAGCGGAGGATCCGCCGCAATCAGACTGTGCGCATGTTTTTCCTTTTATATGATAACACAAAACGGCGTATGTTGTCAATGCAGCTTACCCCCGAAAAAACGCAGCTTACCGTTCCGGGAATACAGCTTACCGCCTGCAAATGGGGACGCCCTGTGACGAGGACGTCCCCATTCCGGCGCTCCCTTTGCACTTGTTCAGGGATTCGCATTGTGCTTTGCATGAATCCGCTCGGCTTCCTCCCGGATGATATGCTTCATGGCGCTGTCGCCGATTTCCCCGTTTTCATCCGCCGCTTCGGAGCGATCCGCAAACGCGTCAAAAATCGCCTGCTTCTCCTCCAGCATCTGCATGATTTTCTCATCGACGGAGTTCTCGCAGAGCAGGCGGTACACAAGCACGTTGCGCGTCTGTCCCATCCGGTATGCGCGGGAAATCGCCTGATTCTCCACCGAAGGCTTCAGCTGCGGCTCACAGAGTATCACCACGCTGGCCGACTGAATATTCAGCCCTGTGCCGCCGGACTGAATCTGCGCAGCGAGCACGGTTCCGGGCGGCGCCTGATCGAATTCGTCGATGATCTCCTGCCGCCGCTGCGGGGTGACGGCACCGCAGACCGGTTCCAGACAGCGCTTTCCGAGCAGCTGCGTGACTTTTCGGAGCGTATCCAGAAAACAGGAAAAGACGATGACCTTGCGGCTGTCCTCCTCGGCCTCGTTGACCAGCTCCAGCAGCCGCCATGCCTTTGCGGAATCGCTGATTTCCGGCACATTCCAGGACACCTGTCTGGATTCCGCAAACCGTCCTGCAAGCACTGCCTGTTCGTAAAACACTTCCTCCGCCGGGCTCATCGTACACCATTCCCGGCTCTCGATCAGATCGGGCAGCTCTGTCAGGACGTCCTCGCGCTTTCTGCGGTAATAGACCGGCGCAACCGTTTTCCGGAACTGCGGCGCCGCGGAGAGAAAGGTCATGCTCCGCACCTGCTCTGCCAGCTTCGGTTGAAGCATGCTGATCAGCGATACCATTTCCTCCGCCCTGTTTTCCAGTGCGGTGCCGGTCATGAAGAGCAGGCGGTCTGCACGGGTGCTGAGGGCTTTGACGTTCTTTGTCCGCTTTGCGCCGGGGTTTTTGATATAATGGGCTTCGTCCACGACGAGCATGGAAAACCGGAACGCATCCGGCAGGCTGCAAAAGGCCGTTGTTTCATATGTCGTCACGGCGACGCCGCCGCTGTCCAGCCAGGATTGCAGCGCATCCGCTCTGGCAGCGCCGTGAATTCTGATGACGCTGAGCGTGCTTTTTTGCGTGATCTCCCTGCACCAGTTTGTGATGACGCTTGCCGGGCAGACGACCATGAAATGTGATGCGCCCGTGTTTTTGAGCGATACCATTGCCGCGATAGCCTGCACGGTTTTGCCGAGTCCCATTTCATCGCCGAGCAGCACGCGCTTCTGATGCAGGATATATTTGACGCCCCATGCCTGATATCTTCGCAGCTCGCAGAGCAGGCCGTCCGGGAGGCAGGGTTCCCCCTGAACCTCACGGGCAAGCTCCTCCGGCAGACCGTAAAGCGCATCGTCATTGCCGAGGAGCCCCGGGTTGATCTCCTCCAACACATTGAAATACGAAATGGAATGCTCCGCAAAGTCGTTCCATGCTTCCGGCTCTGCGTATTTCTGCATGTCCCGGTATTCTGCCAGCAGAGCATCAGCCTCTGTTCCGTAGGCGCCGATTTTCAGATCGGTCAGCCGGCAGAATGCCTCCATGCCCCTCTGCCGTTTATCCTGTGCGGCAAACAGCCATTTCAGATTGCCCTTGACAGGCTCCAGCGCAGCCAGCGCATCGGTGATTTCTCCGCGGCTGGCATCCGCGAGCTGTCCGGCGGCATCCGCATGCGGCCGGAGCTGCCGGTACCGGCAGATCGCCGAAACCAGCGCCGTGGACTCCGGCGTCTGATTGTCCGTGCTGATGCGGATTTTGCATCCGACTGCGGCCTGCGCGGCCATTTCCCCGGCGATGCGTTTGATTTCATCGGCGGCCTCCCCGCTGATGCCGTTCACCGCGGCGAGCGCCTGCGCAGATGCCGGAACAATGTCCGCGACGGTCTGATAGCCGTTTTCCCGCAGTGTCTTGACGCGGAATGCACGCTTTTCCCGGTTGTTGATTTCCTCGACCGGAATATTCCGCAGGATTGCCGTGACGTTCTGTTCCGCAAGCTGATCCGAGAACATTTTGATATTGCTGCGGCAGGTTTGCAGCTCCGCCGTGACCGCATCCAGCTGACTGAGCAGATGACGGTGCTCTGCAATCAGTTTTTTGGCTTCTTTTTTCCGGAACGGTCTTGCCATGCTCCCACCTCCTGCGCAGAGTGCCGGATGACCGTACCGGCTCGCTCTGATGATTTACCGTCTTATTATATCAGATTCCGCGCACTTCGTCAACCGCGGCGCGGAGCAAAAGCGGTATCTCTGGTGTAATGATCATGGGGCGCTTGCCCGCAAACGCACCCAAATCATGTTGGCATCCCGCAATAAGGAAAGCAAAGAAAATACATTGTTTTCATCACAATGGGATTCTTAAGGGACAATGACCCTTAAGCAGGGGTATGGGGGCAGCGCCCCCATTATAAATCCGCCGGAGGCACTTTATTTGACAAACAGAGGCAGTCCGGAAACGGGCTGCCTCTGGCTTATGTTATGCAGTTCAGCGGAAAAATACGGTATAGACCAGATCCACAGCCAGCACTGTGACAATCACGCCGGCTGTGATATACAGCGTCTTGTCCTTCATGCGGGCAGCCAGTCTGTCAAGGAACGGCTGGATCACATACAGGAACACAACGCCGCCGAGGCCGAACCGGATGCTCGGGCTCAGCGCAATCCGCGCCTGAAAATTGACCGCATAATCCGCATAGGTCTGCCACGGCCACGAGCCCATGACCCACTCGCAAAGATAGCTTGTAATCAGCTCAATGAGCGTGGCCGTCGCCATGGTCAGCAAAAAGATCACGGGGAGCATCAGTAGCTTCCGTTTGACCGTCTTTCCTTTGATCAGGCGGTACCACAGCAGCAAAAACACAACTGCGCCGAAGCCGTACACCGGCAGCCACGGCCCGAACAGGACGCCGCGGTTGCTGAATCCCCAGCGGTAAACACAGGTTTCCAGAAAGACCTCATAGATCCAGCCGATCACCGCATACACCCAGAAGAACAGGACATATTCCGCAAAACATCTCTTTTTCATAGCACACCGCCGGTTCCCCGGCATTCCTTTCCGCTTTTTAACCGGCAGAGCCTTCTGCTCTGCTTCTGACTGTATTATAGCAGACCGTGCGGGATTCCGGAAGATGCCGTCAGTCATATTTGCAGTGACAAATGTAATGACTGCATACAAAAAAAGCGGGAACCGTCAAACACCGTTTCCCGCTTTTCTGATCCGGAAAGCGCCCGCATCAGATAATCTTCGTAGACCATTCCTCGATATTCCAGACAATATCCGCAATATCCATATAGAACTCCGGCTCGTGGCTGACAATCAGCACCGTGCCCTTATACTCCTGCAATGCCTTTTTCAGCGCATCCTTTGCGTCCTGATCCAGATGATTCGTCGGTTCGTCGAGCACCAGCAGATTGATCTCATGCAGCATGATCCGGCACAGACGCACCTTGGCGTTCTCGCCGCCGGAGAGCACCTTCATCTGGGAGGAAATCTGCTCCGTCGTCAGTCCGCACTGCGCAAGCGCGCCGCGCACCTCCGCGTTTGTCATTGCGGGGAATTCGTCCCAGATGACCTGGAGCGGCGTTTCGGAACCGGATTCCGCCTCCTGCTCAAAGTATCCCGGCTCGACGAACTGATCGTGCGCGACTGTCCCTGCAAACGGCGGAATCAGCTTCAGCAGCGTTTTCAGCAGCGTGGATTTTCCGATGCCGTTGACGCCGCGGATTGCGATTTTCTGTCCCTGCTCCACCTGCACCGAAACGGGCTTTGTCAGCGGCGCGTCGTAGCCGAGCACCAGATCCTCGCAGTCAATGACAACGCGTCCGGGGGTTCTCGCTTTCCGGAACGAGAATACCGGTTTCGGCTTTTCGCGCATCAGCGTGATTTTCTCCATTTTATCGAGCTTCTTCTGACGGGACTTTGCCATGTTCGTCGTTGCAACGCGCGCCTTGTTCTTGGCGATAAAGGTTTCCAGCTCGGCAATTTCCTTCTGCTGCTTTTCAAAGGCCTGCTCAGTCTGGCGCTTTTTCAGCTCGTACATGCGGACGAAATTGTCGTAGTCGCCGGTATAGCGCGTCATGACAGCGTTCTCCACATGGTAGACCACATTGATGACGCTGTTGAGGAACGGTATGTCATGCGATACGAGAATAAACGCATTTTCGTAATTTTGCAGGAAGCCCGTCAGCCATGTGATATGATTCTCGTCCAGGAAATTCGTCGGCTCGTCGAGAATCAGGATCATCGGATTTTCCAGCAGCACCTTGGCGAGCAGCACCTTGGCGCGCTGTCCGCCGGAGAGCTCCGAAACATCACGGTCAAGGCCGATCTCGTTCAGGCCGAGGCCGTTTGCGTACTCGGAAATTCTGGCGTCAACGGTATAGTAGCCGCTGTAATCGAGGATGCTCTGAATCTCGCCGACATCCTCCATCAGCGCGGCCATCTCCTCCTCGGTGCAGTCTGCCATTTTGTCGTACATGCCGATCATCTCGGCTTCCAGCTCTGACAGATGCCGGAAGGCCTCCTGGAGGACGTCGCGGATGGTTTTGCCCTTTTCCAGTGTGCTGTACTGATCGAGGTAGCCGGTTGTGATGTGACGGCACCATTCGACCTTGCCCTCATCCGGCATGAGCTTGCCGGTGATGATGTTCAGGAACGTGGATTTGCCCTCGCCGTTTGCGCCGACCAGTCCGACATGTTCGCCTTTCAGCAGCCGGAAGGAGGCATCATTCAGGATCTGCCGCGCACCGAAGCCGTGCGTGACATGCTCAACATTCAAAATACTCATATTCTGATTCTCCGTTCATTTCATTCAGTACATTATAGCATATTGCGCGGCAAAATGCAAGGCGGCACAGTGAAAGAGCGTAGATAGTCGGGGGAATTTATAAAAAACGTGAAATTCCGAAGCCCTCCGGGCTCCTGAACGCAGGGGGATTTCGCCCGTTGCAATCTTTTATTACGGCTTCCCCTTTATATAAAATGGGGTCTGGGGGTACGCCCCCGGCGGGGTTTGGGTGAGTATGCGGTGCAAACTCATAGCGAAGCGGGCGGGCGCTCCATGATAAATCCATCGGAGATACCTCTTTTCCGACAGACTGAGCCGGGCGCTGCCCGCCGATTTTTTCGGGAAACCGCTTGACAAAAGCGGAAAATTATGCTATAATGCAGCCATAAACCGTTGAAGCGGAGAGAAACAGTGAGAAACGTACCCACAGAGAGTCCGGGAGGCTGAGAACCGGACGGAACCGGCTCGCTGAATGGCCCGCTGAGGGCGCAGTCAAAGCTGCGACGTCCGGCACGCGTCAGATGCCGGGGGTATTGTAAAGTATCCCGCAAAGGGCACCGCGTTCCGGATACGGACGGGTGAATCAAGGTGGCACCGCGAGCACCGCTCGTCCTTGACTGTATGTATTGTCAGGGACGGGCGTTTTTTGTTTCCTCTCTGGCATCCGCCCACAACAGCATGAAAAAAGGAGTGTTCACTATGGCAAACAAGGAAATCCCGTACAAGATCTATCTCGAAGAAGACGAAATGCCGAAGGCATGGTACAATCTCCGTGCCGATATGAAGGTCAAGCCCGCACCGCTGCTCAATCCGGCAACCCATGAACCGGCGTCGATTGATATGCTCTCGCAGGTTTTCTGCCGCGAGCTGGCAGAGCAGGAGCTGAATGTCACTGATGCGTACATTGAGATTCCGGAGGAAATCCGCAGCTTCTACAAGATGTACCGTCCGTCCCCGCTGGTGCGTGCATACTGCCTCGAAAAGAAGCTCGGCACCCCGGCAAAGATCTACTATAAGTTCGAGGGCAACAACACCTCGGGCAGCCACAAGCTGAATTCCGCAATCGCACAGGCCTACTATGCAAAGAAGCAGGGTCTGAAGGGCGTCACCACGGAAACCGGCGCAGGTCAGTGGGGTACCGCACTTTCCATGGCCTGTTCTTACTTCGACCTCGACTGCAAGGTCTACATGGTCAAGGTCAGCTATGAGCAGAAGCCGTTCCGCCGCGAGGTCATGCGCACCTACGGCGCAGATGTGACCCCGTCCCCGTCCATGACGACCGAGGTCGGCAAGAAGATTCTGGAAGCACATCCCGGCACGACCGGCAGCCTCGGCTGCGCAATCTCCGAAGCCGTGGAGTACGCGGTTTCCCATGAGGGTTACCGCTATGTGCTCGGCTCCGTGCTGAACCAGGTGCTCCTGCACCAGTCCGTGATCGGTCTGGAAACGCAGACTGCACTGAAAAAATATGACATCAAGCCGGATATCATCATCGGCTGTGCAGGCGGCGGCTCCAACCTCGGCGGCCTGATTTCTCCGTTTGCAGGCGAAGTGCTGCGCGGCGAGGCGGATTACAAGTTCATCGCGGTCGAACCGGCATCCTGCCCGTCCCTGACCCGCGGCAAGTACGCATATGACTTCTGCGATACCGGCATGATCTGCCCGCTCGCAAAGATGTATACGCTCGGCTCCAATTATATCCCGGCACCGAACCACGCAGGCGGCCTGCGCTATCACGGCATGAGCACCGTGCTCTCCGAGCTGCACGATCAGGGCATTCTGGACGCTGTTTCCTACAAGCAGACCGAGGTCTTTGAGGCAGCTGAGATGTTCGCACGCGTTGAGGGCATCCTCCCGGCACCGGAAAGCTCCCACGCCATCAAGGGTGCAATCGAGCAGGCACTCCGCTGCAAGGAAACCGGCGAGGAAAAGACCATCGTGTTCGGCCTGACCGGCACGGGCTACTTCGACCTTGCAGGCTACGCAAAGTACAATGACGGCGAGCTTGAGAACTATGTCCCGACCGACGAGGAGCTGGCAGAGTCCCTTGCAAAGCTGCCGAAAATGGACTGAGAATCCGCTGAAAGGAACCGCAGCATGCTGACACATACCGGAACACAGACAATCGAAACAGAACGCCTGATTCTGCGCAGATTTCAGTATACCGATGACGACGCGATGCTGAAATACTGGGCCGCGGATGAAAATGTGCAGACGATGTACTCTGAGCCGGTTTATACCACAAAGGAAGCGGTCAGAGAACTGCTTGACAGGTACATCGGCTCTTATGCGCGCGAGGATTATTACCGCTGGGCAGTCATTGAAAAAGCGAACGGCGAATGCATCGGACAGATTGCGTATTTTCTGGTTGACAGCAAAAATCATTTTGCCGAGATCGAATACTGCATCGGTGCGGATTTCCAGTGCCGCGGCTATGCGACCGAGGCGACAAAGGCTGTCATTGCGTTCGGTTTTGATTCGATGAACCTCCATAAGGTGCAGATCTGCACGAAAACGATCAACAAGCCTTCCCGGCGCGTGATCGAAAAATGCGGATTTACCTACGAGGGCACGCTGCGCGACTACTTTTTCATGAACGGAGAATATGTCGGAAGACATTATTTCTCCATGCTCAGAAGCGAATACGAAGCCGGTCTATCCGGAACATAACAGAAACGGGCAGTACGGGCAAATCCCCGTGCTGCCTGTGTTTTTCAGGAGGTGCGGCCGTGATTGAACATGCAGAACGCGGCGATCTGCCGGAGATTTTGCAGCTGCAATATCTTGCATATCAGAGCGAGGCGGCGCTCTACGGCAGCCGGGAGATTCCGCCGCTGAAACAGACGCTTGCAGAGCTGACCGCAGAATTTGAAAGCGGCGTCATTCTGAAAATGACCGCGGACAGCCGGATCATCGGCTCTGTCCGCGCAAGGGAACAGGACGGCACGGTGTTCATCGGCAAGCTCATGGTACACCCGGCGTATCAGCGCAGGGGATACGGCTCCGCGCTGCTGGCGGCGGCGGAAGGCTGCTTTCCCGGAAAGCGGTACGAGCTGTTTACCGGAATCAGGAGCACTGATAACATCCGGCTGTATCAGAAGCACGGATATACGGTCTTTTCACGCAAGGATGTCAGCGACGGGCTGGCCTTTGTCTATCTGGAAAAATACGGTGAATGACGAACCCGAAACGGAGGTGAAACCATGCTGCGAATCCCGAATATTCCGCTCCCGCTTGATTATACGGAGGAGATGCTGCGCGAACAGGCTGCAAAGGCGCTGCGCATCCGTCCGCAGGAAATCACTGCGCTGACGCTCGTGCGGCGTGCGGTCGATGCGCGGAAACAGGTGCAGCTGATTGCAACCGCAGACGTGCAGCTGAAAAATGAAGCTGCTGTGCTGAAACGCCTGCCGAAGAATACGAATATTCAGCAGGTGCAGCCGTTCCGGATGCCGGTATACAGAAAGGCTGTACTGCCGCACCGTCCGGTTGTGATCGGCGCAGGCCCCGCGGGACTGTTCGCGGCATGGGTGCTTGCGCAGGCCGGTGCGCGTCCGGTGCTGCTGGAGCGCGGCAGGCCGGTCGCGGAGCGGCAGAAAGCCGTACAGGAATACTGCATGACCGGAAAGCTGGATCCCGAATGCAATGTGCAGTTCGGTGAGGGCGGCGCAGGGACGTTTTCGGACGGCAAGCTGAACACCGGAACAAAGGATCCGCGGATCCGACAGGTGTTGCAGACCTTTGCGGACTGCGGCGCGCCGGAGGAGATTCTCTGGCAGGCAAAGCCGCATATCGGCACGGACAGGCTCGCGGTCTGTATTCCGGAGCTTCGCAGACGGATCGAAGCAGCGGGCGGAACGGTGCTGTTCGGCGCGAAATGTACCGGCATCACGGTTACGGACGGCAGACTGACTGCGGTGCAGTATGAGCAGGATCATACAAACAATGAACTGCGCACAGATCATGCGATTCTGGCTGTCGGGCACAGTGCCCGCGACGTGTTCGCGTGGCTGAACGCGGCCGGGCTGCCGATGGCACAGAAGCCGTTTTCGCTCGGTGTGCGCATTGAGCATAAACAGGCGGATATTGACCGCTTCTGCTACGGAAAAGCGGCGGGACATCCGGTGCTCGGGGCGGCAAGCTACAAGGTCGCGGCGCATACCGCGGACGGCCGCGGGGTGTATTCGTTCTGCATGTGTCCCGGCGGCACGGTGCAGGCGGCGGCTTCGGAGCCGGAAACGGTTGTGACGAACGGCATGAGCTGCTTTGCCCGTGATGCGGAGAATGCAAACAGTGCGCTGCTCGTCGGGGTGAATCCGGCAGATTTCGGCTCGGAGGACGTTCTGGCGGGCGTGGAATTGCAGCGGAAAATTGAACAAGCGGCGTATCAGGCAGGCGGCTGTACCGGAAAGGCGCCGGTCACGCTGCTCGCGGATTTCCTGAAAGGACAGCAGTCCGCGGCGTTCGGCAATGTGGCGCCGAGCTATCCGCTGGGAACCGTGTTCGCAAGACCCGAGTGCTGTCTGCCGGAGTTTGTCTGCGCGTCGCTTCGGGCGGGCATTCCGATGCTGGAGCGGCAGCTGCACGGATTTTTGCAGCCCGATGCCGTGCTGACCGCACCGGAAACCCGCAGCTCCTCGCCGGTGCGCGTGCTGCGGAATCCGGATACACTGGAGGCGGTGACTGTCAGAGGCCTGTACCCCTGCGGCGAGGGCGCCGGGTATGCAGGCGGCATTGTTTCCGCTGCCGTAGACGGCATCCGCTGTGCAGAGGCGGTGGCAGGAGGTATTGTCTGACGATCATTAAAATTGGGGCGCCGACCGTGAAAGGTCAGCGCCCCGTTTGTCTGTATTACATTTTCCGGGCGGGAACTGCTGTTCTCAGTCCGCCGGAGATGCCTCTTTATATTCCGTCAGTCTGCGGCGGGTTTCCGCCTCGCCGAGCACATGGCTGATTTCCCAGAGATCCGGTGCATTCTGCCGGCCGGTCACTGCGACGCGCATCAGGTTCGTCACATCGACGATGCTGCCCGGATACAGCTCCGGATTCTTCTTGTACTTCTTCGGCTGCACGGCAAATCCGAGATCGTCGGTCAGCTGGCGCACCTTTGCGAACCAGTCCTCCTGCGAATCCGCAAAATCCAGCGTATCCAGATACCGCGACAGAATCTCCTGCTTATATTCCGCAGTGATGTTCTCCGGACAGCCGTCCTCGCGGACAAAGGTTTCCGGATCGTAGAACGAAAGGAACCTTGCGGCATCCTTCCAGCTGCCGTAATCCTTTCTCGGCTTCGCGCCGCCGCGTCCGACATTGATTGCCGCCTTGTAGAAGTCTGCCTTTGCCGTCATGCGCTCTGCAAGCGCCGGATCATAGGTCTTTGCCCATGTGAGCAGGCCGTCGTAGACGGTATCTGCGGTCTGGCGGGAGAGATACTCCTTTGCGATATTGTCCAGCTTCTCCAGATCGAACAGTGCGCCGGAGGTGCTCATCTTCTCCAGCGAGAACGTGAATTCGCGGGAATTCGCATCCGGATTTGCAAGATGCCACTCCTCGAAATTGCTGTTCAGGACGGTCAGCAGATACAGCATGACCGCCTCCTGCGGGAAGCCTGCCTCGCGGTAATAGCTCAGCGCGAGCTCCGGATCCTTGCGCTTGGAGAGCTTGCGCTTGGAGCTGCCGTCCATCTTCATCAGCGTAGCCGTGTGACAGTAGACCGGGCGTGCCCAGCCGAGAATATCGAACAGCTGCACATGGATCGGCAGGGTTGCGAGCCAGCTCTCGTCGCGGATGACATGCGTTGTGCGCATGAAGTGGTCGTCGCAGACATGCGCGAAGTGATAGGTCGGAATGCCGTCGGATTTCAGCAGAACGAAATCGGTGAAGTTCTCCTGCACTCTGACCTCGCCGCGGATGCCGTCCTGAACGGTGACCGTATTGGCCGCATCGCCCTCGGAGCGGAAGCGCAGCACCCATTCCGTGCCCTTTTCAAGCTCTGCCTTGATGTCTTCAATCGGCTTGTCGCGCCAGACTGCGTATTTGCCGTAGTAGCCGTAGTTTTCCTTGGCTGCCTCCTGCGCGTCATGCATTGCTTTCAGATCATCCTCGGTGCAGAAGCAGGGATATGCAAGGCCGCGTTCGACCAGCGATTTTGCGACCGTCTGATAAAGCTCTTTGCGCTGCCGCTGACGGTACGGGCCGTATGCGCCGGTTTCGCCGTCCACGGTTGCGCCCTCGTCAAAGTGGACGCCGTAGAAGTTCATTGCGTCGATGACCGCTTCGACCGCGCCCTCGACCTCACGCTTCTGGTCGGTGTCCTCGATGCGGAGATAGAACACGCCGCCGGTCTGGTGTGCAAGGCGCTCACCGATTGCGTTGTACAGATTGCCGAGGTGGACAAAGCCGGTCGGGCTGGGCGCAATGCGTGTGACGACAGCGCCCTCCGGCAGATTACGCGGCGGATACTTCGCCTCGTAATCTGCGATGGTTTTCGTGATATCCGGGAACAGCAGTTCCGCAAGTGCCTGATAATCCATGTGATTGATCCTTTCTGTATATGAATGATAGTTCAGAATGATCTTCCGCCGCCGCTGTGCGAGTGGCCGCCGGAGGACGAATGCGAGGATCCGCCGCCGCTGAATCCGCCGCCTCCGCCGCCGCGGTCGGTGTCAATGCGCGTTTTGGACGTATGCGTGCGGATGAACATATCATCGCGCTGATAGAATGTTGTTTCCTTGTCGCTGATGTAATTGGATGCGGACAGCGACTTTCTGAACTTATAGCTGCTCTTGATCACCAGAAAGCTGATCAGCATTGTCAGACCGCCGGCAACCAGGCCGATCATCAGACCGGCAGCCATATTCATGCGGTAAGAAAGCGGCAGCGTTTTTGAACTAACAAGTTTACCGTTTTTTTCATAATAGTAAAGTCCGGCAGAATAATCCCGCGTATATGCATGATGCGGAGCACCTGATTTGGCGTATCTCTCTACATCGTTGCAGAAGGCAAGGATTGCTTGGTTGGGATCACCTTGCTGACCGGGGGGCATATAATTAACGATATGATCCATCATCTGCTCACAACGGCAGTACGGATTGTTCAGTTCCTCATAATAATAGAGCTGCCCCATACCGCTTGTTGAGATATAAAGATAACGCCCCGTTTCGCTTGCAGGCATTTGCAGATTCAGCACAAGCAGAACGCCGTCCGTATCGACACCGTACTGCGGATTGAACAGTTCATCATAGCGGTCATCTGCATAGCTTATGCAGGAGCTTTTTGTCATATCCTGCTCGCTGCCGTTCAGGACATAAACCGCCACATATACATCGGCCGCGTCACTGGTCTGCCGGATCAGACGGCTCAGCTCCTCCTGTTCCGTTTCGGTGAACAGGTTGTCCGGATCATAAAGTTTGCAGTTTGCAATGCAGTTTTCATACGGGCGCGCCGCAGATGCCGGCAGCGCGAATAAAACCAGGCAGCAGAGCGCTGCGATCAAAGAAATAATCCGTCTTTTCATGATGTCAGAAACCCTCCGATCAGAAAGCTGACTGCACCGACGAGCAGGCCGAGCAGCCCAGAGAACAGCAGCACGCGCTTCATGCACAGCGGCGGCGTGCCCGCGAATTTTCCGGTCTGGCCGTTCAGCGCGAACTCGTAGGTTTTGTCCTTGTACTTGTAGGTCATGAACCAGACGGGCAGCAGCATGTATTCCCATGTCGTACCCATGACGCGGATGTCTGACCGCGTGACGGAAACCGTCGTATAGTTGACCATGGAGCCGCGCACGAGCTGGTCGCTCGCCTGCACCGCACGCTGCTGAATCCGCGGGAACATCTTTGACATGTTCATGTCGTATTTTTCTGCGAAGAAGCCGCTTAGATACTGCATGGCAAAGGGCTTGACCGCCTTGTAGTCAAACGGCTCGATGGCTTCCATCAGGTCGTCGTCGATATGGCTGGCGCCGTCCGCTGGCAGGCCGCGCAGCACGACCTTCGCCTTGCGCGCAACAGCGTATTCTCTTGTTTCGGTATACTCATAATTGCCGGAGGTCCAGGAACGGATTTTCTTGCCGAGCGCGTCCATTTCCGCGTTGACATCGACGTCCGTAACCCAGAACGGCACATAAAGCCCGGTGATGCGCTCCTGCTGTGCCGCGCTGAGAAAGTCCTTCGGGAGGAACCAGCGCTTTTTGACGAAGTCCTTGAAATGCTGGACGGCGAGATCGCGCTCCAGCTGGAACGGCAGCACGTAGGAGGGGCGGAAATCGCCGGATACGCGGCCGCTTAAAATGACGGGGTTGTGGCAGTAATAGCAGAAGGTTGCGGCGGTGTTGTCGTCCGCCATGATCTGTGCGCCGCAGCTGCTGCATGTATAGACAGAGGTCTGCTCCGCGAATTCGGTATCCACGGCGATCTCTTCCTTCGGGCGGGAGGCTGCCTGCTGTTCCTGCGCCGCCGCGATTGTTTTCATTTCCTCCTGCGTGAAGCTGCTCAGACAGTATTCGCAGTGGAATTTTTGTTCCTTTGCGGAAAACTTGATGTCCGCAGCGCAGTTCGGGCATTTGTAGACAAGGGATTCCATTTGTGCCATAGCCTTGGGTCACTCCTTTCTGTTCGCTCGCAAAAAGATGCAAAAGCCGGGTGCATATATTATATCATATTATTTCGTAAATTTCAATGGGAGAAATGCTTTTTCATTCTGAATTTGCAAACATGGGGTGTGAGGCGGCAGTGCCGCCCGCCGATTTTGCTCCCATGCAGTTTACCCGTGCCTTTTTTTCTCATTCTCCCATTGCATTTTCCGGTATAATATGCTATTAAAATTGCGGTTTATTGTGTCTTTCTCGTCTACGCTGATAATCTCGCAAATGCGAAGAAAACAGCTAATTGAAAGAAGCATCTGTTGCGTCAGCGAAGGCATTTTTGCGTACCATAGTTGACCAAAAGTTGCCCACAATATGACAAGACAAGCGAATATATCAAAAGAGCACGACCACAATTATGATAAAACAAGAAACCAATTCTATTAAGCCCTACAAGAAACTGCATTTTTCACGAATTCCTATTGAAATTCAATATGAAATGTGTTATAATATACTATAAGCGAAGTGCTCACAGGAGGTGCGGAATGATGACTGAACTTGAAATCATGCAGCGGGCAAAACAATACATTGATGCACTTGCAAACGGATACGACCCGCTTTCCGGACAGCCTGTCCGCGATGACGATGTTGTCAATCAGGTGCGGATCTCGCGCTGCCTGTTTTATGTGTCCGGCGTACTGCAAAAGGTGATTGATAACGGCGGGGAAGTTCAGAAAAAGAAAATGCCTCGGTCACAGAAAGCGCCGTTTTCCATTCTTCCAGAGCAGATCGCGCAGCTCAAGCCGCATACTTCTCAGCAGTCTGCTTCAAGAATCGCAGCGTCGATCAATGAACTGATTGACACTGAAAAAATGCAGAAGCTGAAAACAACAGATATTACCGGCTGGCTTCTCTCCATTGGAATGCTGCAAGACATTGAGTCTTCAACTGGAAGAAAGCGGAAAATCCCGACACCGAACGGTGAAATGCTCGGTATGAAGGAGACCAGCTTTGTCAATGAACAAGGCGTCCCGACACAATACACCGTGTATGACAAAAATGCACAGCAATTCATATTTGACAACATAGAAGCGATTATTGCATTCATTCGTGAAAGTGAAGAAACCAAATGAAACCAATCCTATTCTTTGATGCAGAAATCAACCCGGAAAACGGGCAGATACTGGACATCGGCGCAGTCGGTT
>JAEEGL014691752.1_pt1 | contig 18429 bp, 18 predicted proteins | sample 9134231 | NCBI WGS metagenome assembly JAEEGL01 (sample SAMN16246548, study PRJNA631951) | gut metagenome | biome: gut microbiome; feature: rumen; material: fiber-attached | host: Bos | place: Iran: Karaj | collected 2018-10 | reverse complement strand
CCTTGCCGAAGACTTTAGGCTTTGCCGCGAAAACGGCACCGACCCAGCCGCCGAAATACGCATTGGACGACGGAAATTCATCAGCAACTGCATTAGCCAACTGATGTACGAAAAACCATACGCACACGAGGGATTTTCCATTGAGCCAATGCTCGAAAGACTGAAAAGTCAAGGCATTGCAGATGAAAATATCACTATAAAACCACGCCGCGAATATGAAATTGACCTCGGAGACACGAAAATCGCAATAAAAATGCGTTTCGACACGCGCTACGGACAAGTTTCAAAAATGGTTTTGCAAGACCTATTTGAAGAAATTGGCATTTCGGACAAAAATCCGGACGACATTGCTGATATAATCGTTTCGATTGGCAACTTGTACGCCGAATGGAACCGCGAGTGGGACAGCATAGCCGACGAAGCCATGCGGCTGTCGAAAACCCAGGATGTAGAACGGATGTCGCTCGAAACGCTCATCGCATCCAAGCTCAAAGGCAGCGGAATCGAATATATGCTCGAGCACAAGAAAACAAAATCGACGCTTACCGTAAAGGTCGGCTCTCGCAAGATTAGCATGGATATAAACCATCGCAGGCTTGTTGAAACCTGCGTAAACCTGCTGCCCACAATACGCGACGCAATGGAAAAGTTGAACGCCATTCCCGACGAAATCAGCATCGAACCAGCAAGCACAAAGGATATATGGACAAAATCGTAACCACAATGCACACACAGACCGACATAATATCCCAACTTGCCGAAGACCTCGAAATTGCCCGTCTTTGTGGCGACGATGAAACCATCGCAAAAGTTCATTTCGTGCAGCATAAGATGTCGGAAACCATATCGCCCGCCACAGAAAAAGAATTCCACCTTGCAGCCGAACTGCTTGTCAGAAGGCTGAAGGACAACGGTTTCGCAATTCCCGAACTCACTGCTGGCAACAGCATTATAAACATCGACCTTGGCGCAATCGGCATCGAAGTGTATAGGCACGACTATCTAGGAAACGGCTATTTCCGCTTCGTGATGAACGGGCAGAAGTCGGCGGAATACAAGATTAGCATTTCAACCGAACAACTAGCAGAGACAATCGCGAACTTGCCTGTCCTTGTCGCCAACTGGCTCGAAACAGACTATGCCGAAGCCAAGTCAGAAGCACACAAACTGACCAAACAACAGAAAATCAGCCGTTTGTCGGCTCAAACCTTGCTCGAAAACATACTCAAGAAATTGGAAGTTTCGTACAGCATAGAGCATCTTGCCGACAGAAGCAAAATAAGCATTGCACTTGCAAAGGGCAAGCAACTGCACTTCTGCATAAACTACAGCGATTTTGCCACCGAAATAGGCAGAATCCCTGAATTGATACGTTCTGCACAGGAATTTTCGGAAAAGTTTAAGGGTGCGGAGATTGTAAGGAATAGGGAAAATTAGCGGACTCGGAATCAAGGCTGCTTTTGTTTTTATTCAGATTTTTTACTTGTGCTATGAGGCATCTCAATCGGAATGTCTTTGTTATCTTTGGCAATTCTAATTGTTTTAAGGTTTTTGTTTTTCCTGCAATCGATATATTTGATTTCAATACATTCTTTTACATCTATCTTGCTTAAATTGTTTCTTGAGCAATTTATTCTAACAAGTGATTTGTTTCTTGGAAATGACAATGTGCCACTCATCATATTGTCCGAACAATCAATAGTTTTTATTTTTGTACATTCAGATATGTCAATAGAGGAGATATGGTTCTTGCTGATATCTAAACTCAGCAAATTAGGATTGTTTTTTAAATCTATTAGATAAATAGAGTTATTATTACATTCAAGACGTGTCAATTTTTCGTTATTTGATACATTCAGTTCTCTCAGTCCGCATTTATTGGCAATAAGGGTCTCAAGTTGTTCGTTCTTGCTCAAATCAATTTTTTTTATGGGATTTCCTGAACACACCAGATATTTTAAATTAATAAATTTGTCAATTCCATCAATACTGGTAATTTGATTGAAAGAGCCAGAGATATTCGAATGAGACTTGTCTATTCCAATGTCAATGATATATGTGTGTTCGGCATCCCATTGTGTGAGTTTGCCATCGTTATCCACATCGCAATAACTTAGCAAATAATCCAAGAAAACAGAATCTTTGATATAAGTGTTGATTTTATTTGATTTAGCTATTGAATCTGCGTTGGCTTTAGCCTTTGCTTCTTCATGTGCTTTTTCTGCCTCGTTTCTGTACTCTTTAATAATATTCGAGAGAGAATCAATTGTATTATGAAGTTGTTTATTTTCCTCCTTTAACTTTGTGTAACTTGTGTTACTACTACTCTTGCCTCTAGTAGCTTGTCCTTGCTTCTTTCCTGTTGTTACTATATCCATTTTCCTTCTAATTTCCTCCGCTGTATTATTTTGTCCTCTAGCATCAGAAAAAGATACAACAAGATTAATAATAACTATAGCCACATATATATAATGCTTATGTTTCATAGTATTTTTATTCTCTATATAAACTATCATTTTCCCATTTGTATCGGTTCCCTTCTAAATCGGTTTGCCACCCATTATGAAACCCCCAATTGTCATTCACTTCGCCGATGAATGAGCCTATGTTCTCATTGAGAGGCAGAGCAACAATACAAGTACATGTTCTGCAAATACGGTTTTTCTCAAATGTTGCATTGTAAACCCAGCCTTTTTTTTCTCCTAATTTAAAAGACAACGTTCCATATCCATTCATGTTCCCGTCCTTAAAATAGCCCAGATATATGCAACTGTCAAAAATCGCCGTACCATAACCGTTTGGTATGCCTAATGAATCGGTTTCTCCTTCATAAAAATATTCCTTCCCTGTGGATAATTTGTACTTGATTAGAGTATTTTCTGTTGGAGAATCAACCATATTTTGCGGATTGTCCGAACTATAAGGATGATAAATAATGAGAGTAACAACAGCTGCTACTGCCATCAATGCTAAAATAACAGCAGTAATTACAAGAGGCATACTTACACCTCTGCTCTTTTTAGCAATTTTGTTTTCATTATCTTCTGTTTTTGTCTTGTTTTTTCTGTTCTTCCAGCCAAGTAGATAATTGGATACCTTGTTTATTAGTGCTTTAAGTTTCTTTATTATATCTAAGGCTTTGGATTTACGATTTAAATTCTGTTTAGCTGATTTGGTTTTCCGTTGAATTCCTGTAGTTGCATTTTTTTCTGGTTGATTGTCTGGCGTTTTTGTTTCTACAACTTTTCCTGTATGTTCTTCAGAATCTATAGAGCCATCAGAAAAGATGTCGTCTATCAGTTCTTTTGCCGACTGGTATCTCATTTCACCATCCATCTCCATAGCTTTCATAATGATGGAGTTGATTTGGGACGGTATATTAGGATTCAACTCTATTGGTTCCTTCATCTTCTCCAGAACCCTTTCTGTTGCATCCATAGGACGTTCTCCCGTAAGCAAATAATAGAACACAGCACCAACAGAGTATATATCAGTAAAAGCCCCTTTTCGCGACCGAGCCGAATGTTGCTCAAGCGGAGCGTATCCGGGCTTGACTATGGTTGTCTGCCGTTGCGTTTTATTGTCAATAAATTTTCTTGCCGAACCGAAATCTATCAAGACTATTTTTTGTTCGGGAGTAACAATAACATTGTCAGGTGTAACATCTCGGTGTAAAATGTCTTTAGAATGGATGTATGTTAATGCCTCGCAAATCTGCACCATATAATTTACAGCCATCTCATATTCCATTGGCCCATCTTTTTCAACCATTCTTTTCAGGGTAGTACCTTCCACGAATGGCATTACCATATCGGATGTGCCGTTTTCATCAAAAATATCAATCACCTTGACTATCGCATCATTAGCCAAATGTGCTAAGGTGTGCGCTTCGTTGATAAAAGTTTGCTTTATCCTATCATAATCCTTGAAATCAATACCTTGAAGGCTTACATGATTGGTAGTGTTATTCCTAACGTTATATCCATTCATGAAAAATTCCTTGATGGCATATTTTCTGTCAAGGACTGTATGTCGGGCCAAATAAGTAATACCAAAACCGCCAGAACCGATTTTGGCTTCAATTACATATTTGCCACCACATAAAGTGGTGCCGGACGACAATTCAGATTGTATAACTTCTGCCATATTCTATCGGTTATTCAAAAAATGACTCATCACCAATATCATTATAATGGACGTACCAATACCCAGTATTGTTCTTAGAATCCATTTTCCCGCACCATCAAAGAATTTTTTTCTTTTCTCCTTTCGGGCTTGCTTTTGTTCTGGAGTCATTTGTCTCCTGTTTCTTCTGCGTTGTCTACTGGATTCTTCGGTAGCGATTTCGGTTTCATTGTATGCGGCAAAATAACTAATCCAGGGAAGTGTAGTGTTTCCAATTCTAATCACATCCTGTTCGTCAAGAGCGACTTCTCCTTGAATTCTTTGCCCATTCACAAAAGTACCATTTGTCGAATTTAAATCGCGTACAAAATAGGCTCCGGATTCATCTTTTATTAGCTGCAGATGATGCCTTCCCACAAAACTATCAGGAATTGCGATGTCATTATTTGTTTCCCTGCCAACAGTGATGATTTTCATGTCGTTATTGTTTGTTTCTGCTGTTATTTGTTCATTTTTATTTTTTTTAGACTTTTTTTTGCTGGACCCTGCATCTGCAGATTCTTCTTCTATAGTTGCCGATAAACTCACTAGCAAAGCATCCTCAAACTCTTTGCACGAAGCATAACGGTCTACACCGTTTTTATGCATAGACTTGTCAATGACAGTTTGTAGAGATGGATTGACAGTATCGGAGAAATCTTTTAATTGGGGAACTGGCGAATTACATATTTTATCAAAAATTTCCTGCATATTGTTTCCGCCAAACGGCAGATGCCCAGTGACCATATTGAACAAAGTCACGCCTATCTGATAAATATCCGTATAGCAATCCAGTTTTTCTCCGCGAGTTTGTTCCGGAGCCATAAAAGAAGGGCTTCCGCATTTCTTCTTCAGAGTTTCTCCTTCCGATACCTTGGCGGATATACCCAAGTCTAGGATTTTTATGCCCAGATTTTGTGTAACCATAACATTGGAAGGCTTGATGTCAAGATGAAGTATGCCCTGCTTGTGCAAATACCCAATAGTATCAAGAATCATTGTAAAGAAATGGACGGTCATGTCTTCATCCAACGGACCATTGGTCTGTAGGTATTTGTTCATGTCGATTCCGTCCACATACTCCATCACTAGATACATCTTGTCGTCATTTACTATGAAATCGACGAGTTTTGGCAGATTTGGATGCGAAAGCAACAAGTAATGGTTGGCTTCTTCCCTAAAACGTTTCAGCATAAAATCATCCTTGGCCTTGTTTGCAAACAAAGCCTTTATGGCGACAATATTGTTGCTTCTTAGGTCAACTGCTTCGTAAACCGCCGAGGTGCCTCCCTCTTGGATTAACCTGGTAACTTTATAATAGGGTATTTGTGGAAGACGATTCATTCTTTCTTTGACTAATCTTTTTTATTATTCTTTTTTGCATTCTCATCTTTAGGAGGATACAATATGCTTTCGATTTCTTGAGTGTATTCTAGCAATTTCCTGGGATTCCTTGGTTCCGATATCCACTTTGGGTTTGTAATGTAATCGAGTTGTGTCTTAATCTCCTTTTTTTGTCCATTTTTTAGAGATGATAGAATATCTTTAACAAGCACCGAGTGATATAGGGAATCGAACCGTTGTGCCGTAAACAAGGAATCAAGTTTCTGGGACAAATACAATGTGTCGAGTTGTTGCGACGAAGGCAGGTCTTCGGGTATCTTAGAGACTCTTTCCAATGACTCGCAGCAGAATCTCATTCCATTCTCCATCATGGAATTATGATGGTTCCTAACAGAATCCATATCTTTCTCAAAGCGTTTTACATGTTGAAATAGGGCAGTGTCTCGTTTCGCCCTTTCTTCTTGGGCCTGCTTTTCGGCGAGAAGTTTTAAAGAAACCTCATACTGCTCTTTGTTGGATTTTTTCCCGACCTCCACGGCGTTGCCGTTCTCATACTTAATTATTAATACTTCCACCAGACGGTCATCCGAGGCATTCTCCTTAAACAATGTCTGCGCTTTAGCCTCAGCAGTTTCCTCGTCAACAAATGCAGTCATGAAATCATTCGGTTTGTCGGACAAGGAAACACGATAAACGAACTCCTTCTTTTCCGTATTGCCTTTTATCCGCGAACCATCTACACTACAGGCATACCCTTCCCAAATTGTGGGAACATCGTAGGCCTGATGAGGATAAGTCTTATTTGTATGGTTTGTCTTATCGCCATTGACGATTTGTATCCAATAAATGTTCTGGATATTGCGGGTTTGCTTGCCAGAAGGTGTTGTTATCAGTATTTGATAATTGCTATTCCTATTCAATTTCGCGGTTTGATTTGAAATGGCATTGTCCATCTCCCATTTGGTATTGAACGCATTAGAAAAAACTATATACTTTGTTGGAAACACCTGCTTGATTTCAACTCGGAATCCATTTTGTGCCAATGAAACGATAGAAAACAAGATTGCGAAAATAAGAACTATTGTTTTTTTCATATTATATCTAGTTTTTTTGTTTTGGACTTCCATCTCGGTTATATTCTGTTACTTTTTGAGGTAGATATTTCGTGCCTTTCCGATTACCATTTTCGTATATAGGCAACTCCTCAAAAGTTCCAATGGAGTAAGTGTAATTTTTCATGTCAACAAGAAGGTCACCTTGTGGATTGTTTGGTCGTTTATAGAATTCGTATTTGTCGAAAACTATAGGTTTTACTCCGGAGGGGACCTCTTTTTTGTAGGCATATTCGTCCTTGGCAGTGACGACGGTGACATTGGATTTGTCCACATTTGTTTCTGTTGAAGATGGAGAGAGAAGCAACACTCCGGCACATACAATCATAATCACAGAAGCTGCTATAACAAACCAAGGCCAAATGCGTTTGGAGTTGTTCTTCACTGCAATTCCTTTTACTTGCGACGAAACCCCTTTATTTTTTGCGTCAAACATAGCATCTCGACTGCCCACTCCCGAGAACTTTACAATCTGTACGGTGATGTTATCAGTACCGCCTCCCGATTTTGCAAGGTCTATAAGAGTTTTGCCTGCCATATTCACATCGGTCATTCCCACCAACACATCCAAAATGTCTTCTTCGTCCATCATCCCCGATAAGCCGTCGCTACAAATCAGCACCGCATCACCTTCTGCTGGAATTAATGGCATCTGACAAGGTTCCGGTTCAACATTGGACTTAATGCCCAAGGATTTCCTGATTTTGTTCTTTTCGGGATGATGCTCTGCCTCTGCCTCGGTAATTTCACCTCTGTCAACAAGAGCCTGCACTACAGAATGGTCCTTTGTGAGTCTATATAATGCCTTTTGCTTGGCATTGAAATAGTAGATTCGGCTGTCGCCTACATGGGCATACCACACCTTATCCTCTCGCACAAGCACGACGCATGCCGTGGTTCCCATTCCCGACAATTCGGGATTTGAACGCGACTCGTTATATATTTGCGCATTGGCGTATTCAAGTGCTTTTGTTAAGAACTGTTGCGGAATTGTACATTCGTGAGTGTTGACATACTGGCAAACACTATCGACGCCAATTCGGGATGCCGTAGCACCACCAACATGACCTCCCATGCCGTCGCAAACGACAAACAGGTCTCCGTTGACTGTATGGGCTACGCGATTGGAATCTTCGTTGTGAGGTCTAACCAATCCGGTGTCGGTCATGGCGCATACGCCGCTGTCAAAATTTACTATGTTCATCATATTAGAAATAGATTTTCATTACTACTTTGCCCAAAGAAACAGAATCTCCGTTTCTCAATTTCACGTCATTTATTTTGAAACCATTCATCATGATTCCATTTGTTGACCTCAAGTCGCGAATGCCAAAGGCTTGACCATCGAAGTAAAGGACAGCATGATGCCTGCTAACTGTTGGGTCAACAACCACAATGTCGTTATCGTCGGCGGAGCCGATTTTGTTTTCTGCCGTATTAATCATATATTCGAAGGACCCTGTCATTGTTGAAATCAGTAGCCGCACTTTTATGTTTCTTGAGCGCATAAGCATATTTAGTGCATTCAGTTGTTCTTGACGTTGGTTAGCTTTTTCCTTGGCTTTCTCCTGTTCAAGTTGTTTCCGCTTTTCGTTTTCGGCAATCTCCAGTTTTCTTTTCAAATTCTCTTGTTCCGATTTCAGTCTTTTGCGTTCCGCTTCCAGTTTTTGTTTTTCTTCCCGTTTGTCGGCGGCCACATCACGCAGATACCTAATCAAGAAGAACAAGCCGGTAGCAATGCCCGCAACTAGAACAACAAGCAGAATAATAAAAAGTACAAGATGGTCCTTAATCCAATCGCCAAAAGTATATTTTGGCACATTGTATCTCCCTTTGAAAGATTCCATGACAGATTCGCCGAGTTCAACATTCATCTCCTTGAGTTGTCCGTCTTTCTCAAAACTGGATTTATAGGAAACCTTATAGGCTTTGCCCGCCCAGCGTTCGGCGAGACCATTCACCCATGCATTGATGGTATCATTCTCCTCAAACAAAAAGTTTTCTTCATTACTCTCTTTCGCGGAAGCAAACGAACCTTCGGAAATATAACACAAGCCATAAGTGGATGACGAAATGTTTTTGCAGAAAGACTCCTGCTTGGCACCGCCGGCAATATTCATCACATGAATTAAAATTCTGTTTTTCTTGGCTTTGTCAATCAATTTATATCTTTCAACATCGGAATTGTCATTCCCTTTTGTAAACAGCACAATTGCTTTAGCACCAGTCTGGTCTTTAATTTGCATAATAGCGGAATCAAGAGCCTCTAATATGTAGGATGAGGGTGTTGCTTTTGCTATTTTCCTTATATTGACAGAGTCTTTTAATTCTGACAAATCATTTGTAAACGACGGTAACAATCGACTGTAAGTTAGCTTTTCATTCGCGTCTGTGCCAAACACTGCCACATTGGCCTTAAGATTGTCGCTCGTTTGCATTTTATATAGCAAATCGGCGAGCAGTGTTTGGATGAACTCACTTTGCCCGCATTGCATATCCCACAAGAAAAGTATATTCTTGTTTTGGGGAATTGTGTGTGCAGGGCCTACTGCTGTGAATTCTGTTATATTTGTGCTATCAACCTGAATGCCTTCCTCCGAAATTGATAGAGACTCTTTTGGTTGAGCAACAGGATTATCCGATTTTATATAAAATGACACAAATGGAAAATCCTTTGACTCGACATTTTTGATTTCCTTTGTTGTCTGTGCAAAGCCCGACAACAGCCACAAAAAGCAGAAAATGAATAATAACAGTTTTCTCATATTGCGTCAATTTGAGGTTTTAGTTGTTCTAGGGTGACAATAAGCTCTTCCATGTGAGGTTCCAATCTTTCCGCCTCTGCTTTTAGGGGTTGGATTATGTCACGATAGAAGGCGTCGCCGATTTCATCATCCCAACTCGGGCGAAGTGAATTTGAAGTTTCAGAAAATCGCATTATATTGCTATTGAAATTGTTTAAGGATGATTTCATAGTTCAATTCTCCTGTTTTATAAGTTTTAATTCTAGAATAATACCTTTGGGGATTTTATTACAGACATCAAAATTGGTTATTTTTGTAATCAATACACATTAGTAGAAAACATAAAAAGTGTCTGGTACATTGTTTGTCATAATATAATTCCGCTTCTTATATATGTATTAATACCTTATTAATTTAATATGAAATCAGTCTGTTATATATTCATCTACAATAACCATTACACGATTAATACCATTTGCCGCCCTTGAACATAAATCATGCTTGGTCTGACGGAATTGGTCTGCATTGCTATTATATATAGAAACAGCATGCCTTGCTTGATTCACAAGTTCTGCACATCTACTGTATCTTCCATATGCTCTATCAAAAGCCGCCTCTTCGCTTGCACAAGAAATATTATCGTCTAATGTTTGGCGACTTCTGCAACTATTTAACGCAGCCATAGCTTCTTGGCAAATCATATCCAACTCGTTTAATTTGGCTTCAAATTGAGACAAGAGGTTCCAAGCAGAGTGGTAATATGCAGCCATTGATGCCCCTGTGTTGCTGTCGAAGGACCTGATGGTGGCATCCAGTTCATTGAGTTTTGCTAAATCTACTACACTTCGTGGCATAACCTATTACATTTAATGGATTATTCTCCTCCGTATTCGTTAATAATCGCAGCTTCATGGTCAAGATATTCACTATAGGACACAAGATTGGGTAGTAGCTTGCTTTCGATGGGTTTGAGGTCTTCATAATACTTAGCTCTGAAAGCTGCTCCCACAGGATCCTCCCAAAGAAAACTTTGTAGTTCGTTGTCCATTGACTGTTTGACAGCAAGGATGTCTTCGTGATTTTTTTTCAGTGTGCTGGAAAACTGTCTTAAGGTTTCCGCTGTTGCTTTTGATTTTGCCATAGTGCTTAATTTTTAAAAGTTAATGTTGGTCGCGTGGTATCTCTGAAGAATTTCTATCTTCCCTTGAAGATAGACAGAAAATGCAGTCATAGTCTCTACCAGTTTTGTGATATCCGGATCGCTTTGGTCGAAGAAGGTCTGACTGAATTGTTCTGACTTTTGGTCTTGCCAATCGGTACCGGTTATGGTATTGATGGCATTGCCAATGTTTTTTCTGATTTCCTCGAAATGCTGAGCATTCCTGTCAAGTGTTGCTTTGAACCTAATGAGGTCATTGAAATCTACATTTACACTACTCATAATTTTAATTTTTTTGATTTGACTTTTAATAAATTATTGATTTTCTGTTTTTCCTGTCGAAATCATTCTAGCCCAATAGCCTTCTGGTAAAATGATTCTCTTGCCCTTCATAATCTCCGATTTTTTTAGATACATTTGACTATTTAAGCCTTCTCTTTGTGCTTCTTTATAATCAGGACCACCAAGCAAAGAGGTGCCTATAGACATAAATCGACCGCCATCGTTGTATAAATTCTTTTCACACACAAATTTGTCTCCCTGGACATAGCAAATATCGTGCATAGCACAAGCTTCATCATTCAAACGCTGAAACTCTTTTGGATTCAATATTTTACCTGCTTCAGCAATAGCGATTATCCCAGCAGGACCACCAGTAACAATTCCCACTAGGGCCACACCTGTAGCAACAGGGGAAAGGTTCATAAAAGCATCAACTCCCGCACCAGTTTGTCCTGCCCAATGCCCAATGCCCTTTGTCGTTCCACAACCGTTGGGTATTGGGGTGATTTCTATGACAGTCCCATCATTAAGGACTATTTGTTCATATGGTTGAAGTTCTAATGTTTCATTAAATTCTTCTTCGGTCGGAATCACAGAATCAGTGTTGATTTGCTTGTCATGACTATCTTTTATACCATTACTCGTCACACCTTTTCCTTTAGCACCTGCACCAGCCGCGCCCGCACCAGCCGCACCAATAACACCCAATCCTCCTATACTTTCGCCACTATATTCGGATACAACTAAACCTTCATCCTTCATATATTGAATATAGTTATTTATATTAGGTATCAACTTTTCCTTCAGCGGCTTGAAATCTTCTTCATACTTACTTATAAAAGTTAATCCAATAGGGTCATCCCAAGGGATATTATACAATTCGTTGTCCATCTGCTCTTTAGTGCCAAGAATATCATCTGCACTTTGGCGAAGGATTTCCGCCATTTGCGTTAAGGATTCTATTGTTACTTTCGCTTGTGCCATAATTTGTTTGACTACTTACTAATATTTTGGTTTCGTATATTACGAACACCTTCCCTTGCCAACTCATCCAATTTTTGAAGTTCTTCTTCCGCACCGGCAATTGCTTTTTCTCTGGCAAATTCCGCTCTAATAGCATGAACAGCAGCCGCATACTTAGCTTCCCCTCGCATTTCATTACTCATTCTCTCAATGTCATCAGCTCTGAAAACCCCATGTTCCTTGCGCAGAAGAATATCCTTTTTCATATTATCGTAGATTGCTTGCTGTTCAGGTGATAGTTCTGCATAAACAGCATCTGGGGCCATCTCCTCTACTGGAGTAAGTGGCGGTGTAGTTCCTTTTTTCTTTGGTGGATTGCCATGATTAACTTTTGAATCATTATCAGGCGCACTATTTCCTCCAGCACCTGCACCAACACCTAAACCTCCTATACTTTCACCACTATAGTCGGATACAACCATACATTCATTCTTCATATATTGAATATAGCTATTTATATTAGGGATCAACTTTTCCTTCAATGGTTTGAAATCTTCTTCATACTTAGTTATAAAAGTTAATCCAATCGGGTCATCCCAAGGGATATTATACAATTCGTTGTCCATCTGCTCTTTGGCACCCAAAATATCTTCAGCACTTTGTCGAAGGATTTCCGCCAATTGCCTTAAGGACTCTATTGTTACTTTTGCTTGTGCCATATCTTATTTCTTTTTGCGGATTTTCATATTCTTATTGTAGTCCTCACGTGCCTTGCGGCGTTTCTCTTCCTTGTCTAGCTCCAGTTCGGTAATGCCACGCCTACGGGCTTCTTCCATTTCAAGCAACCTTTTTCGTTCCTCTTCCGAGTGGGCTAAAGCCTGTCCAAGTTTTTCCTTGTCGCTCAAGGTTCCATATAGGGCATCCACCTGCAATCGCTGGTGTTCAAGAAAACGTCTGAACATCTCCATATTGTCTAGACAAATGCTTATGCTCCAAGATTTTATCTTATTTGATATTTCGCTTAAAAGATTTCTGTCTACAGTCAAGGATGAACTGGCAATTCTATCTATCTTTGCTGCGAGTTCCTTTTCTATCCGGTCAAACTCGGCACACGTATTTATTGCTTCATCTATTAAAAACTCGCCTAGAAAACCTGTCATGCTCTCTTGTTCAATCAACAAGAACAATGAATGCAGAAGAGAAGGATAGGCTTCCAATTCAGGCAGTCGTTTCGACAAATGCTCGCTAAAACGCTCCACATTCTCAATCCTGTTCTTTGTTTCTGTCTTAACCTCGTATGGCAGAGTCAACAATAAATCAGCCGACTTGACAATGTTCAGATATTGTTCGCTATATGTGAAATTTTGTTCCATTATTCTTGGTTGTAAATTGAGAATATGTAATCTAGCACATCGTCCTGAAGAGCGTTGCTACGGCATTCGTTGTAAATCATAACTGGGTCCTGCTCGTATGTGGTTGTTTCGTCTTCTGTTACTAGTAAAGCAGTTCCATCGGTCAATGTTTCCGATTCCTGAACCAATTGCAAGCCTATGTTGCCGCCTTGCAGTATTACACGGTTGCCAAAATATGATACGAAAGAATTGTCCATTACATCAATAAGCCCTTTGTAATTATGCGCATACACTATAAGATGGATGCCATAATAGGGACCCTCCTTCAAGATGTTCTGAATCTTGACCATCAATTTGGACGGTTGGTTGAACTGGTTCTTCTTCATGTCGGGAGAATTCTGAATGTAGGCTATAGTGCCAACAATAGGAGCATTATCATTGTAAATTCCTGCCATATTGTCTTCGATTCGCTTTTTCAAAATGCTTTCAATAATGTCAATCTGTGATTCCAAATCTCTTTTGAGCAGATAGGGGACTCCAGAATTTGCCGAAAACTGTTTCAAATACTTGGACTCATACGAAGAATCATTGAAATAATCGGTTATAAAAATAGAACTCGAATCTTCTAAAGCTTGGATGATTTGATAATTGACTAAAGCCATCGTGGAAAGAGCTGCATTCACGTCTGTTCCGCAAATCAACAAATTGGAGTTGATGGCTTTTCGGAAGTTTACATACGAATGGGTGGCTCTGATAAACATGGGGACGCCAAGCCAAGCGGTAATATGATTTGGATTGGACGAAGGTTCAGTGAGAGACTCTACAAACTTAGTGTTGTTTGCAATGTTGCTTACGGCCTTGCCGTCGAATACAAAGCGTTTGGGTTTTTCGCCATCAAACTCGTTCCACCTGTCGACACAGAAACTGACATATTGCTGCACTTTTTCTGTATAAGCGGCTTGGAAAAGCACATTGGCTTCCTTTTCTCCATTGCTGTTGTTCAGGATGGCTTCGCCTTTCTTGGTCAAGTGGGCTGCCGAATCGTTGCCCGAACCAAGCACTTTGAGGCTGTCCATCTCCTTGAGGTTGAACGCAATGCGAAGCGTAATCAGTTCCGTATCAAAGTCAATGTTTCTATAACTCTGGGTGCAGAACACAATGCTGATACCATATTTACGACCTTCGCGAATGATTTTTTCAAGCGAGCCTTTGATTTTTCGGGATAATTTGTCGTTCTTTTCCAGCAGCACTTGGAACTCATCGATAATGACAAGTATGCGAGGTAAAACTTTGCCTGTTATCGTGCGATATTTCTCGATTTTCTCAATTGCTTCGCCAGTATGTTCTCCCGCGTCCTTGAACAGTTCCGCCCTTCGATACATTTCGTCTACTAGATGCTCGATGGCACTGTCGGTATATTCCCTCTGCTTTGTAATGGAAATGAACCTTGCGTGAGGCAAATGCTCATATGGTTTGAAGCCTGTGCCATTTGTACAGTCAATAAGATAATACTCCAGTTCTTGTGGAGGATATATGATTGCACCATTGCAAATGATATCATGAAGGAGAACAGTTTTTCCGAATCCGGGACGACCGCCAATCATTGCAAAATAATCTGCTGTTTTGCCAGCCAAGTTAAAGTTGACCTCACTGTTGGCACCTTTTTTGCCGATGGGAATGGTGATTCCATCAATAGTACATCCTTTCCAATATTCTCCGGAGGCCATCATATCCTCCAGCATTTGGTCGAAAGACACCACTTGAGGCTTGATATTCGCAGCTTTCTTTGCTATGGCATCAATAATCAAATTTAAATTGGGCGGTGTTTCCTTTTCCGATTCAAAGACATAGCGTTCCTCAAAGCTTTTGCCATAGATGGAGTTGGAAAAACGGTATCCGTTGGTTTCCTTGGTGATGAGTGTAGATATGCCAATCAAATCAGTCAGAGGGTCGTTCTGCTGTTGAATGTTTTGGTTGTTGTCGGCATAAGTGTAAAAGAAATAAACGCCACAATTAGATGCTGTACTACCACTGCATATGGAATAAATTCGAGAAATAATATCTTTCTCAACTTTGTCATGTATGCGGGAGAAGAATACGAAATGATAAGGGACTGCGATATGAGATGGATCTGCATTATACTCTGAAAGGGTAGCGGCATTGAGCAGTTCATTTCCGTTAAGATGTTTGATGTGGCTTTCCAATTCAGAAATAAGTTCAGTCAATTTGTTTTTGTTGTCAACCAAGGCTCCCTTTGCTATTTTTTCTGTTTTTTCTGCCAATCTGTTAAATAGTTTTGTGGATTGACCGAATGAGTGCAAATCGATAAAATGGCATTTTGCCAACTCTACAGGAATTGAAAGCATAACCCGAAAGGCAAGCATCTGCATCAATTCTGATATTTGGTTCTCACAGTACGAGTCAACACGAAACCCAATTGCGTTGGAGTAAACATATGGCAGAATCGCAGGAAGAAACACTTCTCCTGTTACAGGATGCTTTAGCATACCCACATACAAGCCATCGGGAAGGGCGCGAGAGTCGTTCGAGAAATTCAATTTGTCCGAAGGGACAAACGCATTTGATGAGAACCCTGCATTTTCAATAGTTTCATCAAACCGTTCGCTAAGCAGTTGTTTTTGCTGTGCTGCCGATTTTAGCAGTTCGTCTTCCTCTGTTCTTATCGATGAAATACGTTCAGAACAAGCTTGCTTAATGGTCTCTTCCGTGACAATATTATGCATAGTTGCTTTTATTTGGGCAATTCAAAAGCCGTTCTGAAAAGGAATACGGTATCTCCCACTTGGATGATGTCGCCATCGTGAAGAACGACAGAATCGTCATCAATATCTTCTCCGTTCACCATGGTTCCGTTGGTGGACAAATTGTCCTTTAGGCGGAACTTGTCATTTCGGAAAAGAAGAATTGCATGTTGACCACTGACTTTTGGGTCGTTGATACATACGCCACAACTAAAGTCTTTTCCGATAATGTTGCGACCTTCGTACAGTCTAAAATCAACGCCATTGGGGTCAAGAGTGTAAGTGACAAGCCAACCAACCAGCCTAGATGCGCTTCTGGTTTCTCTTCTGTTGACAACAGCACCAGATTCATCCTCTTCTTGGATTTCCTCTTCAACCATTGTCTTGGAAAAATCCTTGTGAGGGTCTATGTCTGCTGTATTTACCTGCAACGGCTCATCGTCAGTTGTGGTTTTGGAACCGAAATTTTCGCCATCCAAACTGGAGATAATTTGTGTAGCCTCGCCTTGTATCGCATGAGCTCCAATTTTTTTGCTGTTGCTGCAAATCGGGCATTCTTCAAGATCTGCCTTATATGTGTGCCCCATAGGGCATTTTTTAAATCTACTCATAGTTTATCTTTTTGCAATTCCTGTTTTATTTGTTGTATTTAGTCTATTTGTTCGGTCACATAATCGTAAATACGATTAAATTTTAATGAGGCAAAGGTAATAATTGTTATTGAATTTAAATCAAAATTATTGACATTTTTTTTGAAAATTATTGTTTAATTTAATTCAATAACCTATAATTTAGCAAGTTATGACAGAAAAGAAACTACATATCGGAAGTTTGGTTGAAAGTGCTTTTAATCAAAGCAATAAGACAAAAACTGAGTTTGCAAACGCAATTGGAATTGCAAATCAAAACCTTAATAGAGAGTTTAAAAAAGAGGATTGGAGTGTAATAAAATTGATTAAGGCTGGACGTTTTTTAAACCACGATTTCTCCTATCTGTTTACATTAGGCGAACCCATTAAGTCAAAGCCAAAAGTTTTGGTACAAATAGAAATAGAAGACAAGAAGGTCAACGATGTTCTGAAAATTGTTAATGATAATGATTTATTATATAGTATAATTAAGCAAAAATAAATAAGAGGTATTATATAAAAGAGGTGAAGTTTTACTGCATATTTTTTTGCTTTTGGAATATTGATAAAATGACAGTTTGGCGGTCACCACAGAAATAATCGTCAACCTTTAGCTCGGTTTTGTCAATCGTAAATATTTTTTTATTTTTGCCGAAATTTGAGTTTAAGTAAAAGAATATGACAGAAAAAATTAAATGCCTTATAATAGGTTCTGGTCCAGCGGGTTTTACTGCTGCTATTTATGCTTCGAGAGCTAATTTGAGTCCAGTTGTTTACGAGGGTTTGCAGCCGGGCGGTCAGTTGACAATCACTACCGAAATTGAGAATTTCCCCGGTTATCCCAACGGCGTTACAGGGCCCGAAATGATGAACCAGCTTCGCGAGCAGGCAAAGCGTTTCGGTACCGATGTGCGCAGTGGTATAATTACCGAAGTTGACTTTTCGAAGCGTCCGTTCCGCGTAGTTACCGATGGAGGCAACGAAATCGAAGCCGAAGTTGTGATTATTGCAACTGGTGCAACAGCCAACTATCTTGGTCTTGAGTCGGAACAGAAGCTCAAGGGCTTTGGTGTATCGGCTTGTGCAACTTGCGACGGATTTTTCTACCGCAAGAAGGATGTTGCAGTAGTTGGTGGTGGTGATACTGCTGCTGAAGAGGCTACATATCTGGCTGGCATTTGCAACAAGGTGTATATGATTGTCCGTCGCGATGAACTTCGTGCATCGAAGGCTATGCAGAAGCGTGTTATGGAAAATCCGAAAATCGAAGTGCTTTGGAACTGCAACACAAAGGAAGTTCTTGGCAACGAGATGGATGGTGTAACAGGCGCACTTTTGCTCAACAACAAGACCAACGAAGAAAAGATAATCGATATCAGCGGATTCTTTGTCGCTATTGGACATACTCCTAACACAAAGGTATTTGCAAAGTATATCGACCTCGACGAGAAGGGCTACATCAAGACCATTCCAGGTACAGCCAAGACAAATGTTCCTGGCGTTTTCGCATGCGGTGATGTTCAGGACCCGAACTACCGTCAGGCAATTACGGCTGCAGGTTCGGGATGCAAGGCTGCGATTGATGCCGAGCATTTCCTGTTGGAATACTAATAAATAGGAGAGGATAAAGATTTCTTGTCGCACCCTGAGCTTGTCGAAGGGGGCAGCTATCTAATTTCTATTATCTACACTGGCAGACTCAGTGTGCTATAATTTTTACAAAAATGACAAAAAAAGAAAGATACGAGAAGGTTCTTGCTTGGTTCAAGCAGAATATGGGCAAGGTGGAGACCGAACTGCATTATGGCAATCCGTTCCAGTTGCTTGTGGCGGTGATGTTGTCGGCACAATGTGCCGACAAGCGCGTGAACATGATAACGCCAGCTTTGTTTGAAGCATATCCAGATGCGCAGTCGAT
>JAEEGL015722179.1_pt1 | contig 18430 bp, 16 predicted proteins | sample 9134231 | NCBI WGS metagenome assembly JAEEGL01 (sample SAMN16246548, study PRJNA631951) | gut metagenome | biome: gut microbiome; feature: rumen; material: fiber-attached | host: Bos | place: Iran: Karaj | collected 2018-10 | reverse complement strand
GGTTGCACGCGGCTTTAATGACATCGGATTCAAGATCTTCGCTACAGGCGGCACATTCGACATGATCAATGCCGACGGAATTCCCGTAACAAAGGTTAAGAAGATCTATGAGGGCCGTCCGAATATCTCCGATATGATCACTAATGGTGAGCTTGACCTCATCATCAACACGCCTGCAGGTAAGACATCTGTTTACGATGACTCTTACATCCGTAAGGAATCCATAAGACATAAGGTTCCTTACATCACGACTATGGCGGCTGCAAAGGCTTCCGCAGACGGAATCAAGGCTGTTAAGAACAATAATCATATCGGTGTTAAGGCACTTCAGGATTACCACGCAGAAATAGGCGAGTAATTCTCAAGGTGGGCACCGATGAGAAGAAGATTATTAATTGATCTTAACCTTGCTATTTGCTTAATTCTTGGTATTTTCATCGTTTTCCTCTTCACGTATAAACTTGAAGGGGGAAACCTGAAACCCAAGGATGAGCAGTTCTCTGATGGCTGGGTTTATGAAGACGGTGCCCCGGTCGACTTTGCTGATCTTAGATACGCGCCTGAGACGGAAACAATCTCAAAGATTATTTCTCCGGATCAGGTAAGCGGTGCTGATCTTTGCTTCGAGAGCAGGAGCATCTATTTTACCGTGTGTGTTAACGGTACAGCGATTTATGACTTCCATCCGGAGCTTATCAAGGTTTACGGTAATTATTACGGTGAATGCATACACGCTGTTGATATACCGGTGCTTGAGGAGGATTCAAAGCTCGAGATAACATATACATCTTTGAGGGATGCAAAGACCACAACCTTCCATTACATGAAGATACAGGAAGGCGCATCATTTATAAGAATGATGATGGCGGATAATTTTGCCAATTATCTTCAGTGCTTTACCATCATGGTATTAGGTGTTGCACTGATAGTTATCGGCATGATCCTTAACCAGGAGACAGACAGTATCATCGAGACGGTATCTCTTGGTACGACGGCCATAATACTTGCATTGTGGACGAGTTCCGGTTCGAGGGTTCCCCAGATCATAAGTGAGAATTCCGCAATGGTAAGAGTCATGGATTACATGTGTCTTATCTTCCTGCCGGTACTCGTTATCATCCTTTTCGCTTCGGTTTCAAAGCAGCTCGAGTCAAAGATCCCGAGGATAATAGTGTTGTTGTGCGGCGCTAACCTTATTGCCAATATCGTTTGGGTCCTGGTTCTCGGTCGCGATTACAGTGATTTGCTCATCTTTACGCATATTATCATCGGTATCGGTGTTGCCTTCATTATTTACATGACGGTAATTGCATTTAAGAGAGCCAAGAAGTTCGAGAAGAACATGAGGGTAATCATCGCTGGGTTCTCGGTTCTTATAGCTGCGGGTGTCGTTGATGTGGTAAGGTACTATTACTTCAAAGCCTCGGATGCATCCATGTTTACGAGGATCGGTCTTTTCTACTTCGTAATCCTGTTTACGATATACGAGCTCACTTTATTCCTTGTCATAACCAGGAAGAGCGCGCAGACCGAACTTATGGAGAAGCTCGCATTTAATGACGGACTTACAGGTATCCTTAACAGACTTGCATTCACAAGGGAAGAGGAGAGGATCAAGCTGGTTGATTCCGGAAAGTTTGTGCTTGTTCAGCTCGATATAAATTTCCTTAAGCAGATAAACGATAACTACGGACACTCGGAAGGTGACAGATTTATCACCACAGCATCCGGCATTATTACTGAAAGCTTTGGCCGTTATGGTAAATGCTACCGCATAGGCGGCGACGAGTTCTTTGTAATAATTGAGGGGAAGCACTGCGAAGAAGAGTATGAAGAGGCAGTTAAGCTTTTCGATAATCAGATTAAAGAGATTAACGAAAGGGATGAGTTTGCCATTCCTTTACGTATTGCATATGGCAAGGCCGTGCATATTCCCGGACAGACTTCTCTTGAAGATGCCGAGAAGAAAGCGGATAAGCTTATGTATGAGCATAAAAAGTATTTGAAGGAGATAATGAAAGAGGTGGGGGGCAAGTTATGATTGACATACTAACCGCATTTAACGATGCAGTTAATACTTTTGTGTGGACAAAGACAGGAGTTTGGCTTCTGATGATCACGGGTATCGTAATGACGGTACTTACGAAGGGTTTTCAGTTTACGCACGTAGGTCACTGGTGGAAGAAGACGATAGGTTCGCTGTTCCATAAAAGCGTAATATCACATACTGAAGATAAGGCTACAATATCACAGTTTCAGGCTCTTTGTACCGCACTTGCCGCAACGGTAGGTGTAGGTAATATTGCAGGTGTCTCAGCAGCTATCATTGCGGGCGGACCCGGAGCGGTTTTCTGGATGTGGATCGCAGCAATACTCGGAATGATGACAAACTATTCCGAGAATATCCTCGGTATCTATTTCAGACGCAAGAATCATGCCGGTGAGTGGTCTGGCGGTGCCATGTACTATCTTGAGGACGGTCTTGGCAACTATAAGGGCATGAAGAAGATAGGAAGGGTCCTTGCCCTGATATTTGCCGTATGCGCGATATTTGCTTCTTTTGGTATCGGTAACTTAGGCCAGGTCAACAAGATCGTTCTTAATTTCACATCTTCGTTTGACATCAAGCCGCTTTCGTCTGTTGTTTTGTTCTCATCAGATGGAATGGATGTAACTCTTTATATGCTCATTGCCGGTCTTGTGCTGATGTTCCTTGTAGGTACTGTCGTTATCGGAGGCCTTCAGAGAATTGCAAATGTAGCAGAGAAGATAGTCCCTGTTATGGTGGTGCTGTTTATTCTGGGTTCGCTGATAATCATCTTTAAGAATATCGTTCATGTAGGTCCGGCGTTTGCATGCATCTTCAAGTATGCATTCTCGGCGCCCGCAGTATGGGGCGGCGTTACGGGTATCGGCTTTAAGACGATAATCACACAGGGATGTAAGAGAGGTGTCTTCTCTAACGAGGCAGGTCTCGGTTCCTCTGTTATGGTTCACAGTAACTCCAATGTTAAAGAGCCTGTTAAGCAGGGCTTGTGGGGTATCTTCGAAGTGTTTGCGGATACAATTATCGTTTGTACGATGACATCACTTGTAATCCTTACTTCAGGAGTAGTCGATCTCGAGACAGGTGTGATAGAGACCTCATCCGATGCTGTTCTGGTTGCGGATGCTTTCAACTCTGTATTCAAGGTCGGGGAACTCGACTTTGGCCGTATGTTTGTAGCTTTGGCAATACTCGTATTTGCCTTCACGACTATACTCGGCTGGTCCCAGTACGGTTCTAAGGCCATCGAGTATCTTTCAGGCAGATTTGCCCCAATAGCAATCAGGATTTACAAGATTTTCTTCGTTATCCTTATTGTGTCGGGTTCGGTAATGACATCTTCGATAGCATGGGATATCTCTGATACCTTCAACGGAATGATGATGATACCTAACCTTATCGGTGTTCTTTCAATGAGTCCGCTCGTTATGAAGATAACAAACAACTATATAGCACGTCGAATCAAGGGTGATAAGAGCGTGAAGCCTATTCTTTCCTATGATCCCAGGATAGAGGAAGAGAATGCGAAGGCTCTTGCCGAGGATCCCTATCTCGACTAAGACTGGAGGAATAAACAGTGCCTTTATTTGAAGTATCATACATCGCAGCATTTACGATAATACTGTCCTTTATATTCGGGACTGTTCTTGCAAGCTTCATTACCTGTACTGCAGGCAGAATCCTTGCCGGAATGGACTGGATTAACGAGCATTCACACTGCGACACATGCGGACATCAGCTCGGTGTATTTGATCTTTTTCCGATCTTCTCTTATGTGCTTCTTAAAGGTAAGTGCCGTTACTGCGGAGCGAAGGTTCCGATAAGATGCCTTTTGTCTGAGGTCCTCCTCGGAATCGTTTTTGTTATCGTAGTAATACTGCACGGTTCCATCGATGCCGTTATGGCAAGAAATCTTCTTCTTGCGATGCTTATGATGGGCATCTCATTTTGTGAGATCGACGGTAAGATCATCCACGAAGGTTTCATAACAGCAATGCTCGCCATTTGGATCGGTGCATTGCCTTTTGTTCCTGATCTTAAGCTTTATATTGCGGATAAGGTAATAGCATGCACCCTGATATGCGGTTTTTTCATGACAATATCTTATGCCCGCAAGTCCAAGGGTAAAGAAGGCTTAAAGCCTGAACTTATTAAACTTATGGCGGTTTATCTTCTTTACACCGGCCTTTATGCAGGTATAGCTTTCCTTGCAGTAGGATTTCTCTTGCACAGCCTGGTTAAGCCCTTCAAAAAGACAATCGTACCCGCATTGTCAGTCAGTTGTCTCGCCTTTATGTGCTGCATGACAGACCGTATGGACACAACTGCTCTTTACGGGTATATTACGGCTCTTGCCGATTACATAAAAGTATTTTAAAGAGGTATTTATTAATGGCTTTGACTGATGTCGAACAAATCAAAAGACGACGTACATTTGCGATAATATCGCACCCTGACGCAGGTAAGACAACCATGACCGAGAAGCTCCTTTTGTACGGAGGCGCTATCCATCTTGCAGGCTCCGTAAAAGCTCGAAAAGCAGCACGTCATGCTACTTCAGACTGGATGGAGATTGAGAAGCAAAGAGGTATCTCTGTTACTTCATCCGTTATGCAGTTCGAGTATGACGGCTACTGCATCAATATCCTTGATACTCCCGGTCACCAGGACTTCTCGGAGGATACATACCGTACACTGTGTGCTGCTGATGCCGCAGTAATGCTTCTCGACGGCGCGAAGGGTGTCGAGGCTCAGACTATCAAGTTGTTTGAGGTCTGCCGTAAAAGAGGCATACCGATCTTTACATTTATCAACAAGATGGACCGTGCGGCCAAGAACCCGTTCGATCTCATTGATGAACTTGAGAAAGTACTCGGTATCAGATCTACACCTGTTAACTGGCCTATCGGAACGGACGGTGACTTTGAAGGTGTGTACGAGAGAGCAACCGGTGAAGTTCTGCTCTATGATGCGGGCAACCGTGACCACGGTGCTTCAATGGTAACCACATCATCTTCAGGTATCGATGATCCTTCTTTGAAGGAGCATATGACAGCGGCACATTATGAGCAGTTGAGAAACGATATCGAACTTCTTGATATGGCCGGTGATGAGTTCGATCTTGAAAGAGTTCTTGCAGGACAATTGACACCTGTATTCTTCGGATCTGCTATCACCAACTTCGGTGTTGAGACATTCCTCAAGCACTTCCTTGAAATAGCGCCTATGCCGCAGCCGCATCATGTTTCTGATGATCTGGGTGATGTTGATCCTACAGATTCCATGTTCTCCGGATTTGTATTTAAGATCCAGGCTAACATGGATCCTAACCACAGAGACCGTATGGCATTCCTTAGGATATGCTCCGGTAAGTATGAGAAGAATATGACTGTTAACCACTTAAGACTGGGCAAGAAGATAACTCTTGCGCAGCCTCAGCAGTTCATGGCTCAGGACAGAAATATCGTAGAGGATGCTTATGCAGGTGATATCATCGGTATCTTTGATCCCGGTCACTTCAGGATAGGCGACACTCTGATATCCACTAACAGAAAGTTCGAATTTGATCCGATCCCTGTGTTCGCTCCCGAGAATTTCGCGAAGGTTTTCCCTAAGGACTCCATGAAGAGAAAGCAGTTCCTTAAGGGTATCGAGCAGCTCTCGGAGGAAGGCGCGGTTCAGCTTTACAAGCAGCCTGATATCGGTACCGAGACCTTCGTAATGGGTGTTGTAGGTATCCTTCAGCTCGATGTTCTTGAGTACCGTCTTAAGACCGAATACGGTGTTGATATCGTAAGACAGCCTTTGTCTTACAACCTGGCAAGATGGGTGAAATCCGATGCGGAAGAGCCTCTTGACCATCACGATATCATCCTGACTTCAACATCCATGATCGTGCTTGACAGGGATAATGAACCTGTAGTTCTGTTCGAGTCTGAATGGGCTATCGACTGGGTAATCCAGCATAATGAGAGTAAGAAACTTCGATTCGAGAATATTCATTCGAAGTAACTTCTTAACATAAGACAAAACGGAGGAATTTAATATGCAGCGCGGAGGCGGAGTACTATTACACATTTCATCACTGCCCGGACCTTTTGGTATCGGTGTATTGGGCGAAGAGGCCGTAGCTTTTGCAAAGCAGCTTAAAAGCCAGGGCATGAAGTACTGGCAGGTATTGCCTTTGTCCTATCCCGGTGTCGGAGATTCTCCCTACCAGAGTTTCTCGGCTTTTGCGGGAAACTGGCTTTTCATAGATCCCAGAAGACTTATGAAGAGAGGCCTTCTCAATGCGGATGATGTCGTTAAGGCAGAGTTCAACGAGAACAAGTGGAGAGTAAACTACGACTTCTTGAGGATCGACCGTGAGCAGCTCCTTCGAAAAGCTTATGCCAATGCAGACAAGAAGCTTCTTGCGCAGGTGGATGAATTCCTTAAGACAAACAAGTGGGCTGATGATGTTGCCATGTATCAGGCTGCCAAGGATAAGTTCTATCAGAGAGCCTGGTGGCAGTGGGATGATCAGGACCTTATCGATTACAAGCCCGAGGCTGTTGCCAAGTTAAGAAAGGAAGACAACTACCGTTTTCACGGATTTGTCCAGTACCTTTTCATTGAAGAGTGGACAGAGATAAGAAGACAGATCAATGAGTGCGGAATCAAGATAATCGGTGATATGCCGATGTATGTATCCGGTGATTCGGCTGATGTATGGGCAGGAAGAGAACTGTTCAAGATGGCAACCGAGGCACAGAAGAAAGAGGTCCGTAAGGAGTGGATAAAGGAAAATCCCGATAAGGATCCCGACAAGGATTATGAGGATATCGTATTTGCCTGCGGTGCAGGCGTTCCTCCGGACTATTTCTCTGAGGACGGACAGCTCTGGGGCAACCCCATCTATGACTGGAAGAAGCATAAGGCAACCGGTTATGCATGGTGGATGGAAAGATTAAAAGAGAACTTTAAGCTCTACGATATCTTAAGAATCGATCACTTCAGAGCTTTCTCATCTTACTGGGAAGTTCCTGCCGGCGCCAAGACTGCCAAGACAGGTAAGTGGGTTGACGGACCTAAGATGGACTTCTTCAAGGTGTTTGATAAGACATTCGGTGACAGGTCAAGACTTATTGCCGAAGACTTAGGTGAGATAACCCCCGATCTCGGAGAGTTCCTCGACGAGGTTAAGCTTCCGCGAATGAAGATCATGCAGTTCGCATTCAATCCGAATGATAACAGTTCATATCTGCCTCATAACTATGAGCCTAACTGTGTAGCATACACAGGAACACATGATAACAACACTTTGCTGGGCTGGCTTTGGGAAGCTAATGAGAACGAGCGCAATGAATGCCTTAAGTATTGTAACTTTGAGGGCAGTAACTGGGGTGACGGCGGAGTAAAATCCAAGTCCTGCCGTGCGATCATCAGGACATTGTGGATGAGCGGTGCCAATACTGTAATTATCCCTCTTCAGGATATGCTCGGATACGGCGGCGACACCAGAATGAATATACCGGGTACCGCTAACGGCAACTGGGTGGTAAGATTCTCAAAAGAGGACCTCGAATCAATCGATAACGATTGGTACAGGGAACTTAACAGACTTTACAGAAGGTAATCAAATTGGACGAGTACATACTTGCTGTTGATCAGGGAACGACTTCGACCAAGGCTTTTGCTTTGGGCAAGGACGGGACGCTTATAAAGTCCCATCCTGTTGCCATCACGCAGCATTATCCGGCTCCGGGCTATGTGGAACACGATGCTACCGAGATATATGTATCCGTCCTTAAGTCGATAGCCGATATCCTTATATGGAATCCCGTCATAAAAATCGACGGACTTGCGATCACCAACCAAAGAGAGACCACCATTGCATTCAACAAGGATACAGGTGTCCCTTACTGTAATGCGATCGTATGGCAGTGCAGAAGGACTGCTGACATCTGCAGAAGAGATGAGTTCGTGAAGGTCGAATCCGAGATATCCCGCACCACGGGATTAAAGCTCGATCCGTACTTCTCGGCCACCAAGATGAGGTGGATACTCGAGAATGCTCCCGGTACATCAAAGGCGGCTTTGTCAGGTGAGTTAAGATTCGGAACCGTAGACGGTTATCTGGTCTATATGCTCACCGGAAGAAAGAACTTTTATACCGATTACTCGAACTGCTCGAGAACGATGCTGTTTGATATAAATAAGCTCGAGTATTCCGAGAAGCTTCTTTCTTTGTTTGATATACCCCGTAAAACCCTCGCGGATCCCAAGCCCTCGTGCTTTGATTACGGGCAGATCAATCTTGATCCCGCGGAATTATCTAAGCTCGGATTAAGTGATGATGAGATAAATGCTTTAAAGAATCTTAACGGCATTCATATCAATGCGGTTGCCGGAGATCAGGCTGCTGCATTGTTCGGACAGACTTGTTTTGATAAGGGAACTGCCAAGACCACTTACGGTACAGGCTGCTTTACTCTTATGAATATAGGGCAGGAGCCTCAATTCTCTGATAACGGGCTTTTAACTTCTGCAGCTTGGTCTATTGACGGCAAAACTACATATGCACTCGAGGGAAGTGTTTTCCAGGGCGGCTCGGTAGTAAGCTGGCTTAAGGACGGGCTCGGAATAATTGAAGATCCTTCAGAGTGTGATGAAATCTGCAGGTCAATTCCCGATAACGGAGGTGTCTATCTTGTTCCGGCTTTCTCCGGACTCGGTGCTCCTTACTGGGATCCTGATCTTCGGGGAACCATAACCGGTCTTACAGGAGGCACCGGCAGGGCTCATATTATCAGGGCTTCAATTGAATCAATTGCATATCAGGTAACCGAATTGGTCGATCTTATGATGAGGGACACAGGTATCACATCTACTCATATGAAGGTTGACGGAGGAGTCTGTGCATGTGAATTCCTGATGCAGCTTCAGGCAGACCTTCTCGGTATTACCATCACGAGAGCAAGATCGGATGAGATGACGGCAACAGGTGTCGGCATGATGGCCGGACTTACATCAGGTTTCTTCAGTTCCATGGAAGAAATCTCATCCCTTTATAAATCACGCCGTGTTTATAATCCTGAAGCTTCAGCTAATGAGGCTAACAGACTTATAAGCGAATACAGAAAAGCTGTAAGAGCTTCAATGGTTGTAGCAGGAAGGAAGACTGAAGAATGAGTCAGCTTTATATAGTCTTCTTCGAGATGGCGGTCGTTCTTGCGATAGGCGTTGTCCTCGGCAAGAAAAAGGTAGTGGATGACAGGGGACGCAAGGTCCTTAATGACCTTCTTCTGAAGGCGGTTCTTCCTTTTACGATACTGTCATCAAGCCAGTACACATATTCTGTCGATATGCTCCGTTCAATAGGTGCAGTAGCTGCCGGTGCGGGCATTTATTATTTCCTTACTCTGCTTACTCTTCGTCTTATCGTTTGGAGAACGAAGATACAGGACAGCGAGAAGAGAGTATTTATAACGACTTCTGTTTTTGCAAATACAGGATTTGTAGGCATGCCCCTCATGTATTCCCTGTTTGGAGATGCCGGTCTTCTGCTTGCTGCCATCTATAATCTTGTTTATAACGTCTTCTTCTATACATACGGTGTTCACCTTCTGTCGGGCAAAAAGCCGTCTGTTATGGAGTATGTTAACCCCGTGTCGGTATCTTCCGTCGCGGCAATAATACTCTTTGTAATCCCCTGGAGAGCGCCGGCTTATTTTGTAGATGCTATAGACCTTGTGGGAGACATGACATTCCCGCTGTCGATGATAATCATGGGCTCGACACTTGCAACTATTGATATTAAGAAACTGTTCTCGGATGCAAAGTCTTATATTGTCTGTTTCCTCAGAATGGTTCTTTTCCCCTTGTTGATGACCTTGATCATTGTTGTGACCAGAAGATTCACCACAATGCTTCCTGCCACTATGATTACTTTGATAATAATGACCGCGTTGCCTTCAGGAGCGATGAGTGTTATCTATTCCGAGCGTTACGATTGTGCTCCTAAGTTTGCGGCAAGGACCGTTACTCTTTCCATGGTTTTTATGGTAATTACATTGCCTCTTGTCATTGCGGTTTGCATCGGATGGTTCCTTGCGGTATAAGAGGTACAAATGGCTGAAGATATTTACATTAAAGAGGAATTGAAAAATGATGAGCTTCTTTTGCTGATGCATCAGATGCGTCAGGAGAAGACTTCGGAGAAGATGCTCGAGGTGCTTAAAAAGGCGGCCGCATCTTACTTCATAGTGCCTGTCGATGTAACGGCTGAAGGAAAGTATGCTTTTCACGCCGTAGGGGATAAGAACGCAAGGCGCTTTGCTGTAGCGTATTCAGACACGGGTTCCTTCGTTACCCTTGAGAAAAACGAGAATCAGAAAGGCGTAAAGGCTTCTTTCGAGGATCTTATGGCGCTTGTGCTTGAGTCTGACCTTAAGTTTGACGGCGTTATCATCAACCCGGGAGCATCGGAGGTCATCTTCGGCAAAGAACTTCTCGAGTCAATAAACAAGCCTATGAAGGCTGATCCCGTTGACATGAAGGTGGTTAAGCCGGCCGAATATCCGCCTGAGCTTTCACGCATGATAAAAGAGTTTTGCAAAGATGAACCCCGAATTGGTAAAGTATATGTTAATCTTTTAATGTCGTCCGATGAAAAGGATATGAGATGGCTCTTCGGAATAGATACCCGCGTTAAGGGGGAAGAGCAGGTTTATATCTTTGACACGTTCGTACGTTTTATAAGACCGTATCTTCAGGGCGTCGAGCCTATTGTGGCAAGCACCGATGAGGATTATGTAAAGCAGGCAATAAAGGAGGGAAAGCTGTTTTATGAAGACACGTAGTGTAGAAGTAATGGCGGCACTTATCCTGATTTTCTTTGCCTTCATCCTTTTTATGATGTATCAGTACAGGCAGATAGATGTCGATCTGGGTAATCAAAGGATAGAGAAGCGCCACGAGGATCTTGTTGCTTCCTTTGATGAGATCGACTATCACATCTACTGGATTGGAACTGTTCCCGAGCATCTTGAAGGTATCGCTGATCATATGAGCGTTCTTTCCGCATCCGAGATAAATTCGAATACCATGCCTGTTTCCCAGGGCGTTAACGGTTTTACTGCCTACAACGAAGAGGGGCAGATTATCGAGCATGTCGAGCAGAGGGACTATGCTTCAAATATGATGATAGTTATCAATACCACGGAAGACATTAGTGAAGACGCCTGGGGTGTCGTTCAGAACTGTGCTGTCGTTAATCATGTTCCGGTCCTTCTTATCGGTCAGAAGAGTATCGACGCCTTCAGAGAGTATATGATCCTTGTTCATAAGGAATACACCGAGTATTCCACGATGTTATTTAATGTATCGGTATTGGCAACTGATGATCCTATCGATGCACAGATTGTCCAGGGCGGCGGCTATGCTTACGCCAATGCTTTGCTTGAGTTCTTCAGGACATCCTTCAATGCGCCTGTCTATGTATATGTAACTCCGGGAGCAACTGAGACTACTGTGCAGGAAACACAGACGGAACCACGGGATGCTGCTGAAACTGTTACCGCGGAGGAAGCCCTTGCCAATTGATGAAACTAAAGCGGCTTCGCTGATCCGCAGGTACAATGAGCTCCTGGCTACTGTCTCGGATCCCACCGTTATTTCTGATCAGAACAGATATCTTAAACTTTCGAAGGAGTTGTCGAAGATAACGCCTCAGGCTGATGCCGCGAAGGACTACTTTAACGCGAAGGAAAGCATTGAGGAAGCTCTCGAACTCATGAAGGATTCGGATGAGGAGATAAAGAAGCTTGCCTCCGAACAGCTTAATGAGAGTAAAAAGGACCTCGAGCAATACGAAGCCGTTCTTATTGAGCTTCTTGCAGACAAGGATCCCCGTGACGAGAGATCGGTAATCATCGAGATAAGAGCAGGTGCCGGCGGCGAGGAAGCAGCTCTTTGTGCCGCTACTTTATACCGCATGTATCAGGGCTATGCCTCACGAAAAGGCTTCGCCTTAAGCACGGTTGATTCAAGCGAGACTGAACTTGGCGGCTTCAAGGAAATCGTATTTGAGGTAAAAGGTGACGGAGCTTTCTCAAGATTTAAATTTGAAAGCGGAGTCCACAGGATACAGCGTGTCCCCATTACCGAGTCAGGCGGAAGGATACATACTTCAACGGCAACCGTTGCTGTGCTTCCTGAAGCAGATGCCACCGATGTCGTGATCAATCCTGATGACCTTAAGATAGACACTTACAGATCCTCGGGTGCCGGAGGACAGCATATCAACAAAACATCATCCGCCATAAGGATCACACATATCCCTACGGGAATTGTTGTCCAGTGTCAGGATGAAAGATCGCAGTTCGCAAATAAGGACAAGGCTATGGCAGTTCTTCAGAGCCGCCTTTGGGCTATGGCAAAAGCATCTGACAAGGATGCCGAAGACCAAAACAGGCGTGAACAGGTCGGAACCGGAGACAGGGCAGAGAGGATAAGGACCTATAATTACCACGACGGACGGGTGACGGATCACAGGATAGGTCTTACTTTGTATAAGCTCGAGGACATACTCGACGGGGATCTTGATGAGATAATCAATGCACTTACTGTCGATCTTGCGACCAGAAAGGAACAGGAAAACAATCAATGAGCAGAACAAAAGCTTACGATACAAGATTCATTAAAGATAATGACATTGAAGGCCTGACATTTGCATCTGAGAAAATCAGGGCGGGCGAAGTTGTTGCTTTCCCCACAGAGACTGTTTACGGTCTCGGTGCCGATGCTCTTAATGAGGATGCGGTAAAAAAGATATTCGAAGCAAAGGGCAGGCCCGGTGATAATCCTCTTATCGTTCATATCTGGGATAAAAGCCAGATAGATGAGCTTGTTTCCTGCATAACGCCTGTCGCGAGAATTCTTATCGATAAGTTTATGCCGGGTCCCATTACCGTTATCATGCCCAAAAGTGATAAGGTGCCGTCTTCTGTAACGGCGGGACTTGGAACCGTTGGTATCAGAATGCCGTCTCATCCTTTGTGCAACAGATTCCTTAAGATGTGCGGATGTCCTGTAGCTGCACCTTCCGCTAATCTGTCGGGAAGTCCGTCACCTACGACGGCTCTTCACGTAATGAACGATATGGACGGCTATGTAAGTGCGGTGATAGACGGCGGTGACTGCGAGGTCGGCCTCGAATCAACTGTTGTTGATGCGACGGGTGATGTTCCCGTCATACTAAGACCGGGAGCCGTTACAAAAGAAATGATAGATAGCGCGGTTAAAGCCCAAAGCGATTATAAAGGTCAGCTTGAGGAGGGACAGACTCCTTCTTCACCGGGAATGAAATACAGACATTATGCTCCCAAGGCTTCTGTTGAGATTATTACACTTCCCGTGATGAATGATGATATCGATCCTGAATCGGAGGAGCTTTCCGACGAGCAAAAGCAGAAACTGTTCGATATCGCATCACCTTTTATATTGAGAGCGCAGGAGATACTTAAGTCCAATCCCGCGGCGAGGATCGGTTTCTTTGCAGGACGGGAGGTTAAGCACCTTTTTGATAAGATCGGGGACAAGATCCTCGATGCCCATGTCAACTTTTATGTATATGGTGCAAGCTCTGATGTTGAGGCGGCATCACACTGCCTGTTTGACGGATTGCGTCTTCTTGACCGCCAGGAGGTTGATACCATCCTTGCGGCAGGCTTCAAGGGTGAAGGTCTTGAAGTTGCATACATGAACCGCCTCGTGAAGGCTGCAGGCAAGACCGGCGGGGATGTTCCTTCCCATGCTTATGAGCAGCTTGGTGAGGGCAGGACTCAGATTTCTCTTGATGAGTTTTCCGATGTTTTTACGGCTTCAATACTTTTCGTAAGTGAGGATGACAGGAACTTAGGTGCCGTCTGCGAGGGGATACTTACTGATCTTATCAGGAAGAAGGGTCCTTTCTGTTCCGTTGATGACACTAAGATCGGGGCCGAGCTTTATGTCGAGTCCGCAGGTCTTTACGCTGAGGACGGGAGAGGACCGGATGAGTTCTCCTGTGAAGCTTTCTCAAGTGTCGTCGGAGGCAATATCTCACATCACTTGTCGAAAAGGGCGGATGTTTCCGTTCTCGATGCCAATGACATCATTCTCACCGTAAGCGACAGCCAGGCTTTTGAAGTATTAAGTGCTTATCCCGAGCTTGAGGGAAGGGTGTATTCTCTAAGCTCCTACATGGCCTCGAAAGGACTCGTTATCAAGGGCGAGGGCGGCCAGATAGCATCTGTTGCCATACCTGACCCGAGCGGCGCGGATTATGAGGTTTATAAGCATACGGTGGCTGCTCTTAAGGCGTGGCTCGATATCCTTTTCCCGTATATCATCAAGGATCTGGGCGCCCAAAGATTCTGCTAAGAATTGTAATAAACATTTGTTTGTATTTTGTAGACACGGAGAAGCCCTCGGGGTATAATTTGTCCGTAATAGTTTTTTGACGAATTGATGTGGATAATTAAGACGACGAGAATCACTTGACTTGATTGCTTTTGCTGTGTTATTCTCTCCCTTGCTGTTTTATTAATAAGGACAGCGAATCCTTGTTCGGTACTTGTGATGCCGGACCAAATGACCATAAGGAGGTGAATAATATGGCAAATCAGTATCAGTTGGTAGCAGTTCTTAATCCTGCAGCCGGTGAAGAGGCTGTTAACGCTCTTATCGAGAGCATTCAGGCTAAGATCGCTCAGGCCGGAACTGTTGACTCACTTGACAATCTCGGTACTAAGAAGCTTGCTTACGAGATTGACGATGCTAAGGAAGGAACTTACATTAAGGTTCTTTTCACTGCAGAGGGTGAGTTCCCGAGAGAGCTTGAGCGTGTTCTCAAGATCACATCCGGTGTTCTTCGTTTCTTGGTTGTCCGCGTCGGTGAGTAAATCCCGATCGGAGGAGAGAACATGAACAAAGTAATTTTAATCGGAAGACTTACAAAAGATCCTGAGGTGAAGAATACTGCTTCACAGGTAACTGTTTGCAGATTCTCTATTGCCGTTGACAGAAGATTCAAGGATCAGAATGGCCAGCGTCAGGCAGACTTTATCAACTGTGTTGCTTGGAGACAGACCGCTAACTTCATCAGCTCTTATTTCCATAAGGGTTCGAAGATCGCAGTTGTCGGAAGCATCCAGACAAGAACATATGATGATGCCGGCGGTCAGAAGCGTTATGTTACTGAGGTTGTGGTAGATGAGGCAGAGTTTGCTGATTCTTCTAATTCCGGTTCTAACGGTTCCCGTCAGAACAATGACAACTATAACAATGCTTCAAGATCATCTTCTTACTCTGCACCTGCTGCTAATACTGCAGCTGCGAGTGCACCTACGGCTCCCAATAAGCAGATTGCTCCGGACGAGGACCAGAGCGGATCTTTCCCGGGCTCGGATGATGACATCAGTCTTCCGTTCCCTATCGATGAAGATACGGGAAATCTAATTTTCTAAAGGAGAGAAAAAATGGCTGAGAACAATGAGAGAGCACCCAAGGCTGCTCGTGAATTTGCCGGCGGTCCCATGAGACCCAGAAGAAACAGAAGAAAGACATGTACTTTCTGTGCCGATAAGGTTGAGAGCATCGATTTCCTCGATACAGCTCGTCTTGGCAAGTACATCTCTGAGAGAGGCAAGATCCTCCCCAGAAGAATGACCGGTACATGTGCAAAGCACCAGAGAGAGCTCACAGTTGCAATTAAGAGAGCTCGCCAGGTTGCACTTCTTCCTTACGATGCAGGCTGATGCAAAGTCAGGTAGGATAGTATATAATTATCGGGCATCATCAGATGCCCGATTTTCATTTATAAGGGCGGTGTTATCCGCCTTAGGAGGTAAGCCATGAAAGTCATTCTTTTACAGGATGTTAAGGGATTAGGTAAAGAGGGACAGGTTGTTGAAGTAAGCGACGGTTACGGAAGAAATTTCCTTTTGAAGAAGAAAATGGCAAAGGAATCTTCAGTTGCAAATCTTAATGAGGTCAAGCTTAAGCAGGGTGCCCGTGCCGAGCACGAGAAGAGAGCTTATGAAGCAGCTCTTGAGCTTAAGGAGAAGCTTGACGGCAAGACATTCACTTTGAAGATGAAGAGCGGTGAAGGCGGAAAGCTTTACGGAGCCGTTACTAATCAGGATGTAGCCGATGAACTCAAGAAGAACGGCTTTGAGATTGAGAAGAAGCAGGTTGTCATTGATTCTGCTATCAAGAATATCGGTACTTGCGGCGTGAGGATCAAGCTTCACCCTAAGGTTTCTGCTAATGTCAATGTAAACGTAGAGGCTCTGTAATGTCTGACAGGGATCTTCAGGATAATCTTGTTGACCAGAATACAGCTGTAAAGAATATTCCTTACAGTGTCAAAGAGGCGGAGATGTCTGTCCTCGCTCTTTGTATGCGTAACAAAGACGCGGTCGGCGAGTGCGTGGGCAAAAGACTTGTCCCCGAAGATTTTGCGGATCCCAGAAACGGAGTTATTTTCTCGGCTATCCGTGAGCTATATGTAAGCAACCAGGATGTAAACAGGATCCTGGTGTGCAAGGAGCTTCGTGAGAAGAAACTCATAGATAAGGCCGGCTCGGACAGTTATGTGTTCGATGTGGCGAATATGGACTCGGTAATGTCCGCATTGGATGATTACATATCTGTAGTTACATCCAATTGTCAGACAAGGAAGGTTGTAAATACACTTGAGAAGAATCTCGATTCTGCAAAAAAACAGCAGGGAACAGTTAACAATCTGATTGAGACTACCGTAGCTCAGCTTAACGCATTGAAGATTAATGACGATGAAGAGACGGCATTCGAATTGTTGGCTCCCATCCTTAAGAGAAATCTTGCCGAGATCGTTAAGCTTTCCCAGGAAGGCTCTGACAGAAGAACCGTCAAGACAGGATTTCCCCATCTTGATAAACTGACCGGCGGATTCAGGCCCGGTACTTTCAATATAATCGCTGCAAGACCTGCCATGGGTAAGACAGCGCTGGCGCTTAACATGGCTGCCAATGTTGCGGGCATGTATTCCAAGACGGTTGCAATTTTCTCACTTGAGATGTCTAAGAAAGAGAATGCGAACCGACTTCTCGCGAGCCTGTCGCAGCATACGAATGCCGATGTAATCATTAATCCGCATGCTACCAAGGAACAGCTTGAAGATCTCGAGAAGACAGTCGAGATGATGAGTCCTCTTAAGATCTGGATCGATGACAAGGCGAATACAAATCCTGTCGAGATCATGAATAAGTGTAAGAACCTTATGAGTAAGACAGAGGTGTCGCTTATCATCATCGACCACCTGGGACTTCTTACTTATCCCGGCCGTAATGACGGCAGACAGAATGAGGTTGCCGCTATTGCAAGATCGCTCAAGGTTCTTGCAAAGGAACTTAATATTCCCGTAGTTGCTCTTGCCCAGTTGAACAGAGGCACTGAGAAGAGAGACCAGAGCGATGAAGACCGTATCCCCGGTCTTGCGGATATCAGAGAATCCGGTGCGATCGAGCAGGATGCCGACTGCGTAATCTTTATCCACCGGCCGGATTATTATCTTAAGGGTAAACGGGAGAAGAAGGAAATAGAGGACGCACAGCTTATTGTTGCAAAGAACAGGCATGGTGCGACCGATACTGTTTATGTTAAGTGGATTCCTTCAAAGACAAGGTTCTTCGAGCCTGACCATAAGAGTGATCCCAAAGATCCTCAGCAGTCCGCTTATACAAGGACGACTTCGTCTGATTCAGCATCGTCCGACTTCCACTTTGATGATAATGACATCCCTCCGGAAGAGGTTATGGATGAACCTGTCTATGATGACACATATCCTGATAATCCCGGTAATGAGGAATTGTTCGGCGATGATACTCATGACGGCTTCCCTGAAGGTTTCTGATGTCGCAGAACGGGTTTGTCAAAAAGATTAGTGATTACTGCACCGGAGAAGGTCTTCTTCCCGGTGTTTCGTGTATTGTAACAGGTCTTTCGGGCGGCCCCGATTCAGTCGCTCTTATGTGTGTTCTTGCCTCGATGAAGCAGATGTCGGATTCTTTTCCGAAGCTTATTGCCGTTCATGTTAACCATGGTTTGAGAGAAAGTGCGGCAGATGATGAGAAGCTTTCGAAGGATCTGTGTGAGAGACTTCAAGTGGAATTCAAGTCTTACCGCTTTGACATAAGGGAGCAGGCCAAGAAGCTCGGCCGCGGTCTTGAAGAGACCGGAAGAATTGTAAGATACCAAGCTTTTCGCGAGGTGGCACAGAATGCGGCACAGTCGATGGGTGTTGATGTAAGCACGGTAAGGATCGCTACTGCTCACCACAAGGGCGATCTTACTGAGACTTTCCTTATGAATCTGTTC
>JAEEGL015076445.1_pt1 | contig 18430 bp, 14 predicted proteins | sample 9134231 | NCBI WGS metagenome assembly JAEEGL01 (sample SAMN16246548, study PRJNA631951) | gut metagenome | biome: gut microbiome; feature: rumen; material: fiber-attached | host: Bos | place: Iran: Karaj | collected 2018-10 | reverse complement strand
TACATTTTCGGAAGACAGACTGATAAATACATCCCATACCGTTGCCAAAACATACACAAATCTTGTGCACTGGCATCCGTTTGCCGAGATCCTGTTAAGTCTCGCGGAAGGCAATGAAGTAGAGCTTAATTTCAGAAAATACGAAATGGCACCGAACGATTTCATCATCTCCTATCCCGGAGACCTCCATACAATAAGGAATGTTTCCCTTGATTCTTTCCTTCTGGTTCAGTTTCCTTTAGAACTCGTGACAGTAGTTCCGGAATTCAACAGCATACGGCAGCTTATGGAGCGCTCGCCCTACTGCAGATATGATGTGAGCGATATACAGATCGGTAAGATGGTCATGACCATCAAGAAGATCGTGAATTCCACCAAGGATTCAGGATCATTCAGGGAAGCATACAGCTATTCTCTGTTATTGAAATTCTTTTCATATTATGGAAAATGGTGTCTGGAAAACAGGATCGATGACAATGATGTGGTAAACGATGCATATTACAAATCATCAAAGCTTATGGCCGAGGCATGTCTGTATATATCGCAGAACTGTGCGGAGGCGCTTACGATCGATGATGTTGCAAAGAAGATAGGCATAAGCAAATCATACTTCTCGCACCTTTTCAAGGATTATCTTCAAATGACTTTTGTGGACTATCTTACCAGAGAACGTATCAGACGGGCGGAATCCATGTTCCTCGACCGCAAGAAGAAGATCATTGATATAGCATTCGAATGCGGATTCACCAGCATATCATCATTTAACAGGAGCTTCAGAAAAACAAAGGGTATCTCACCTCGCGAATTCCGATGCGCGATGATAGATGACTGATATGCCGTGGATTCTCAACGACCGGTTACCAAAACGTGTCTCTTCTCATCAAAACGAAGATTAGTGTAATGGTCCTGGAATCTCAGTCTTTTAGGAAACAGATTTGTAAATGCAGATCCGTTTCTTCTTTTCTTTCTTTTCGATATATAAATCCGCATCTGCTTTTGTCAGAATCTGCTCTATTTCAACGGAATCGTCGATAATAAACTCATGAACTCCTATACTGATATTCACATAGTAAGGCTTATCACACTGATCGTTGAACTCCTTCATGGACTTCTGTATCCTGTCCTTGATCTTATCTGTGCAGCTTTCCTGAGTTATTATCGCAAATGCCGCAAATTCGTCTCCTCCCATTCTGCCGACCACATCGGAACTGCGGAAAGACTCGGAAAGAATTTTGGCGATCGTTTTGATCGAAAAATCACCCTCATCATGACCAAACTCATCATTTACGATCTTCAGATTATCCATATCAGCATAGATTGCCACCGCTTTCTTTCCCCGGTTCTGAGGATTCTTTATTATATCCCTGATCGTCGTAAAGAAGCCTCTCCTGTTTGTCACACCTGTCATGGGATCGATACGGCTCATCTCATCCAGCATTTTATTGGCGGCAACGGATTTCGCGAGGTTTACCTCCAACTGTTTCTTGATCTCTCTCTGCTCCTTTATGATATTGATCGCTTCCATTGAAATACTGATCTGACATGCAACCTGCTGTGCATATTTAAACGATTCGAATTCTGTTTCAATGAGCAGCAGACCATACTGAACCTCTCCCGTAAACAACGGAAGAACCAGCATATCAAAGCGGCGGTCCTTCGGCATATATTTGTCCGAGAAGATATCTTCGCAGCCTATCGCACCCTCCGATTCCGAATACATCTTGACCTCATCCTTATCGTAGTGGCCCCGTATGTACAGCTTCCTTGGCATACTCCACTTGCTTCCGCCGTCATTGACAATACCATTTTCATACATATAAATGCAGGCGGATGCATATCCCATAAGCTGCAGCTTGTCGATAACCGTCTCATATCTTTTCGACTCATCCTGAAACTGCCTCAGCAGCATATCCCTTGTAATATTTCCAAGTATCGTTTCGTTTGTCTTGTTTTGTTCGATTTTGAGCAGATTTTTGGCTCTGACACTGCTTGTATATCGTTCTCTAAGGATTGTAATGATCTCTGTCAGTCTTATGCATTGAGTGATATCACTGACCTTCTTGCTGATATACCGATACAGAATCTGGTCGATCAGAAACAGAGTCTCTAAATTGATGTAGCCCATCTCATTTAACCGGATATACTTTCTGTATTCCTCTTCCAATGAGTCCTCGTCTATCCTTAGGGTACCATCCGGCTGTACCATGTTAAGGTAGTATTCAAAATACCCTTTAATAATCCCCGTCACGCTGTCTTTCTCCGAAGGGTCGTAGAAATAGTTAAAATACTCTTCTATTACCTTCTGCATAAGAAATCCGATAAGCTCTTCGCCCGATCGCTGTTCGATACTATCGGTTATACGCATTGCGATGTTGCCCGAATCACATCCGCAAGATTCCCTCACCACTAATCTGGAAGCTATCTGTTCATCCAGATACCTGCCTGCTATCAGCTCCTCACATGCCAGAACTGCCCGGTATCCGGTCTCCCTTGAATCAACTTTTACGGAAGTGAGGTGGGGATCCATCATAATACAGAAGCGCGAGTCGTCAAATCCGGTGATAAGTATATCCTTCCCCGGGATTAAATTCATATTCTTAAGCGCCGTATAACCGCTGGCAGCCATCTGGTCATTGGCATACACGATCGCTTCTATACCCGGATTGGCTTTTATCAGTGCTTCCGTAATTTCCGGATAGAACTCCGTAAAATCACCATAAGTGATCAACTCTTCACTGTCATCAAGCCCATATTCCTTTACAGCTTCACGATATGCCTCCAGCCGTTCGTTTGCATCCTGATTCGTCTTAGGTCCGCTGACAAACCCTACTTTTTTGCAGCCATGGATCAGCGCCAGATGCTGAACCGCCTGCCTGATTCCCGTTTTATTGTCAATTGTGATACTATGATATCCTTCCTCTGTTCCGGCCAGAAGAATAATGGGAACATCTCCCGGTTCTTTAAGAAATGTTCTTTTTTTCTCAGGCTCCAGCAACGAAGTGATCACCCCGTATTCCATGATAACAGCATCAAACGACTCCAGTTTCAGACAGCTGTACAGAGCGTTATATTGGTAATTATATCGAAACCATGCTTCATCATTCGCCCTGAGTCTCTCATTTATGATCCCTCCGGGTAGAATAAACAGATTCGAATCTGTTTTAGCGGCGGCATTCAAAGCTCCTTCACAGATAGCAACTGAAATCTCCGCATCCAGCATTCCCACACACAGGGCAATATTCAATCTTTTCTTCATCAGTATCTGCCTTTCCTTTACGTACTTATAATGATCTCTTTATATCATGTCTTCACACATATATGGTCAGGATATTAAGTCCGAATGTATTCTGATATGTCATTGCTCTTGATATACGGCTGACAAGATGCAGCCCTATATTATGAAAAGCCTTCTCCTCCTTATTCGATCCGATACCCTTTGTTGAGAATAAACGGGAGGCTTCTTCAGGATTGAATGGTATACCATCATCCTTAAAACAGATAACTATCTCTTCATTAATGTAGGACACGCGGATATCAATACTGTGTGCCTTCTTATCCCTGAACCCGTGTCTTACTATATTACCGGCCAGCTCCTCAGTACATAACGAAGAATAGTAACTGCGCCTGCCTCCAATACCATGCTTTTCACAGAACGCCCATATCTGCTCCGACAGGTTGATCACCTCATCCATACTGTGGACAGTAATATCGATCCTGTTATCCTCAGGAACACCGAAGTCCTCGTCAAAACACATTATCCGTTCAAGATTAACAGGAGGTTTTCTATTGTATATGGATACATAAAGTACAATAATCAGTACATTAAACAGGCTTCCCAGAACCTGTCCGAGCCATACTCCGACCATCCCGTATCTGGATATCAGAAGAAACGTGAACAGACATACCCCCACAATTCCGTCGGACACCGATATGAAGCGTACTATTCTTTCGTGTGACATACAGTTAAAATAATTGGAAAATCCCGCTATGATCGTGCTTAACGGCGAATAGAGAGGATAGAGCGCAAAGCCGGTCAGAGTCATCCTGTAAACGTCAGACAAATGGTCATGGAAGAATAAATTGGTAAAAGGATAAAAAAGCGAAGCCTCAATAATAGCTGCCAGCAGGGCAAGCCCCACTCCTTTGGTTAAAAAGTTTTTCATAAGCAGCTTTAATCCTGTCCTGTCTTCCTCTCCAACGAAGACACTTCCAAGCACCGTTACCGCCGAACTTACTCCCGCGGGAACACACCAGTATATACAGCTGAAAGAAAAGATGGCCGAATATGCCGCCAGTCCGTCCTGACCGACATAGCGCTGGATTATATAGTTAAGAAAAAAACCTCTTAAGGCGATACATAACTGGGAAATAGCTCCGGGCAATCCATAGATCAGTATGTCCTTAATATCCGAAATGATTATACTTTTCCCGCTGAAACGTATGACAGCCTTGTTTCCCAGAAAATATACTCCCTGAATAAAGAAGAAGAAAATATTGGATACCGATGTGGAAAGCCCCAGGCCAAACAGACCCATATTAAATACGGCAACAAACAGCCAGTTGAAAAACGAATTAACCGCAAACATTACAGCGACAGCCACATAGCTTCGCTTTTCCTGATGTTCCAGCTGTAAAAAGGCAGTAAACTGCGTTCCGATGCATAAGAATGGCAGGCCGATCGCATATCCCCGTATGTAAGAAGCCAGCTCTGCAATCATTGCATCCTTTGCGCCCAGAGCTTCCGCTATAATATGCGAGAAGCCTACACAGACGAAGAGAAGGATCGCGGATATTATCATCATAATGATCATATCAAGCGAGAAGAAGCTGCGGGTTCTTTCGACCATTTTCTTGCCGAGATATCTTCCGCACAGCACCTGTGCCCCACCAAATATAAGGCTGTTAACCGCATTAAGGAGAAAGGATACCGGCCCGAACAGCCCGGTAACTGCCATAGCCTGCGGTCCTATAAGATTACCGGCGAATCCGTTGTCGATAATGGCATTGGCTCCGCCTATGATAACAAGAATGATCTGTATGGGCAGAAGCTTCATATACAGTCGCGGAATAATTTCCGATACAGATGATGTTTTGGCAGATGTCATAATCATTACTCCATGATCATTTCCCGTGACAGAATTTAATCAATCGAAAACTTATACTTACATTTATTACATATATAATCATTTCTGCTGAAATCAAAATTAAGCGTCACTTTAAAATCTTCCTTATTTTCAGCCCCGCAGTTCGGACATCTGACATCACTTCCCTTTGCAAATCCGAAAGTCTCCACATATCCGCCCGTAATTTTACATAGATCATCATCTCTTAATTTTTTTTCTTCATTCCCCATTGTTTTCCCCTTTCTGAACAATTAACCTGATATAACTTATAAATTGTAATCCCGACATCAGGTCTTTTCTATAAATATAAAGCCGCACTTTGATTATATCAACTATATTTTCATATAAAAATAACATTGACTAATCCATATCCCGGTGATATATTTTAATTCACTGAGCGTTCATTGAACGCCTGTTGAACGAAAATACACTCATTGTTAATTATATTAACCTGCAGAGAGTATCTTTAGAAAAGGAGCTTATAAATGAACAAAAGAGAAACTCAGGCAGCCGAAACCAAGGAAAGGCTCTTAAGATCCGCAAGCAGCCTGTTCTCGCAAAAAGGCTACAGGGCTACTTCAATACGGGAAATCAACAGAAGCGCTGATATGGCTGACGGTCTGCTCTACCATTATTTTCCGGGCGGAAAAAAGGAGATTTTCTTTAAGGTGTATGAAGACAGTATGTCCAAAGCCCTTGATTCCTTTAAGGAAAGGAGAAATATCGAGGACTATGCTTCTCTTCCCCTTGTACAGATGCTTGAGGCCATATATCAGGATTTCTCTACTATTGTTATAGATAATATCGATGTCATAAGAACAATACTCCGTGAAGAAGAAATCCAGGACTCTATCGTTAAAGCAGATGCCCTCGGATCCATATGCGGTAATGTACAATGGCTGACAGAGCTGTTAAATATCAAGTACAAAAACGGCGAAATAAAAGAGATGGATTTCGAATGTGCCGCATCTACCATTCTTCAGTTGCTGCATAACAGAGTCATGGGTATTGCCTTTGGTTTCAGCGATAAAAACATGAGTGGTATGCGCCAAAGATATTTTGAACATCTTGCCATGCTGTGGAAAGCGCAGCCGGCTGATTTACGGTAATCTTCACTGTAATGATAATATCAAAGGAGAATGCAATGAAAAAAACAATTCCGGTTCTTATCTTTATGACTTTAATGCTGACTCTTTCAGCCTGCTCCGATAAAGAAGCTGTAGTGGAGGAAAGTATTGCCGACAAGCCCATAATGGTCAAGCAGCAGTTACCCGATGTCAAGTCACTGGCAACTCTGTCTAATTACGTAGGTACGGTCGAAGCAGACAGCACAATAAATATCATACCCAAGGTAAGTGCTGAGGTAATCAGTGCCAATTATATAGTAGGCGATCATGTTAATGCGGGCGATCTTTTGTTTACTCTTGATGACAGTACTGCCCAGATAGCACTTGATCAGGCCAATGCGGGGCTTAAAAGCGCACAGGCGGGACTTAATGCAGCCCAGGCCAATTACGAGGCGGGAAAGGCCTCTCTCGTTGCTCAGGAGGCATCCAAGACTGCCACACAGGTCTCGGCTTATGAGACTCTCGGTAAGCTGGACACTACAGGACAGCAGATGCAGCTAGCGGCTGATTCCGCTTACGTACAGGCAAGACAGGCCGGTCTTAATTCAGATTCGGCACATGAAACCTATGATTTTTATAATGAACAGATAGAGGATTCCGAAAAGAAGAAGCATAATCTGCAAAACGCGGACAGACAGGCAGAGGCAGCGCTTAACACGACTCAGCAGGCATTATCACAGGCCTCCGGAACACTTACTTATCTTAATTCGATCAAAACACAGTACGAGAATTACAACACTCCGGGCATGACTCCCGAGGAATGGCTTCAGTCAATGGGCTTTGCGGATGCAGCAGCTCTCTATAAAGCGATCGCACAGACTGAGGCGACTGTAGCAGCGGCTAAAGAAGGTGTTGAAACTGCTGCAGAAGCCTATTCAACCACTCAGTCAGCCCTGGGAAGCCTTGACTCTGCACTGGATCAGCTTTATCTGCAAAGAGATACTGCAGGGAATACAGCAGAGAGTGCGTCTCTATCCTACGGTCTAGCCGTTGAATCATCGGAACTTGCGAAGAAACAAAAGCAGGACTTTGATAATTATACCCGCTATACGATCACTTCAGGCGCTATTGCCCAGGCCGTAGGTGCCGAACAGCAGCTTAAGGCAACCGGTGCACAGGTCAAGGCCGGAGGCGCACAGGTGGCTGCGGGAAGTGCCGGAGTCGATCAGGCCAATGCAGCCGTTGCCAGCGCTAAGACTGCTCTCTCCTACTATAATGTCAGTGCACCCGTTTCGGGAACCATAACTGCCATCAATATATCCGAACATAATATGTGTTCTCCTTCACAGGTAGCTTATACCATTAAGAGTGATGCCGCAGTGAAGATAGTATTCTATGTGGCCGAAAAATCCGCTCAGGAAATGTATCCCGACGATAGGGTAACGCTTGAAAAGGATGGCATGACCTATGATGGGCGCATCATTCTTGTTTCCAACGAACTGGATGCAGGGAAGGGACTCTACAGGGTCGAAGCCCAGCTCCTTGACCCTTCGGTCTCATTGCCTTATGACTCAACCATAAGCTTAAGAGCCGCTTCAAGACAGGTAAAGGATGCTCTTACCGTGCCGACTGACAGTGTCTATTATGACAATGATCAGGCTTATCTGTTCGTAAATGAAAACGGTATAGCAAAGAGAAAGGATGTGTCCGTCGGTCTATCCGAAGGAGACGTCATTGAGATCAAAGAAGGTATTACTGCGAACGATCTTGTGATCACCAGCTGGACTGCAGGACTCAAGGAAGGCACCAAGGTCATGACAGACAATAAAATAAGCAAAGAAAACATTGTTGTGGTGGTAGAATAATGAAGCATTTAACAAAAACCGCTCTTAACCGGCCGGTTGCGGTGATCGTAATCCTTGCCGGGCTCATACTGTTCTCAATAGTATCAATATTGGGAATGCCCCTTAAGCTGATGCCTGATATAAATATGCCCGTAATGGTCGTATATGCTACTTATCCAGGAGCATCTCCGGAAGAAGTGGATGAAAATGTAATGGAGAAGATCCTTGATGCATGCTCCAACATTTCGGGTCTTAAGAAAACACAGACCATGTCCTATGAGAACTATGGTGTGTTTATCATGCAGTTCAACTACGGTACCAATATATCCAAGGCTCATGATGACATCCGCTCAAGGCTTGAGGGTATAGCCAATGATCTGCCGGAAAATACAGACAAGCCTACTATCCTTGAAGTGGAGATGGAAGCCTTCGATGATATGACTCTGTCCGTATCAACCGAATCAAAGGATCTGGATCTGCTTAACCTGATAAATCAGAAGCTTGAACCCCAGTTAAGAAGAGCTGATGCTCTTGCCGACATAAGCATCACAGGCGGTGATGAAAAGTATATCTCCGTTCAGCTGATACCTGAATATGCCACCCAGTACGGGATCAGTCCTGCCTCTGTGGTTGCTGCGATCACGGCGGTTAACTACTCCATCCCGGCAGGAAGTGTTTCATATGGCGACCAGAAACTAAATATGGAAACCGAGGTTCGATATGACGATATAGAGAAGCTCAAGCAGGTACCTATAACCACTCAGAAAGGGGCTGTGATACATCTTTATGATGTGTGCAACATCAATTACAGTATAACCGATAAGAATTCGCTTTCCCGTTACGACGGCGGCGAGGATATAAGTATAGGCTTAAAGAAGCGCCAGTCATCAACATCTGTTACTCTGTCAAAGCAGATTAAGGCGATCCTGGATGATTTCAGTAAATCCCATCCTGATGTAAATATACGTATAATAAATGACAGCTCCGATGAAATACTTGCAATGCTTAAATCGGTAGTCAAAACACTTATCTTAGGTGTGGCCGTTGCCATGGCTGTCATCTTCATCTTCTTCGGGGATATCAAGGGTTCTCTCATCGTCGGCTCCACAATGCCCGTATCTCTGCTGTGCGCCCTGGTGTGCATGTATTTCGCGGGAATATCCCTTAATGTAATCTCAATGAATGCCCTCGTCATATCCATCGGTATGATCACCGACAATGCCGTGGTCGTAATAGAACTGTGCTTCAAGAAGCATTCTGACGGGCTTGATTTCAAAGAAGCAGCCTATGAAGGAACTTCTGTCGTTATTAATTCGGTGGTGGCTTCAACAATAACTACAGTCGTCGTATATCTTCCCCTGGCTTTGCTCAAGGGACTGTCGGGACAGTTCTTTAAGCAGCTGGGATTTACCATTGTATTTGTACTGCTTGCTTCTCTTATTTCGGCGACCACTCTCGTTCCCATGTTCTTCTCACTGTATCAGCCGAAGGAACGTAAGAACAATCCCATGTCTGTGGTTCTTGAGAAGCTGTCTGTAGTATACAGCCGCTTTCTTGGCTGGATACTTAACAAGAGCGTCCTCGTTGTTATCGTATCTGTAGCAATGCTGGCGGTATCGATTTTTCTGGCAACAGGACTTCGGACCGAGCTTATATCCGCAACCGATGAAGGCATCGTACAGATGAATGTTAATTTCAGACCCGGGCTTAGTCTTGAAACGATCGACGAGACCGTAGTATCTCTCGAACAGTTCGTAGAAAACAGCGGCCTGTGCGATGATTACAGCATAAGCATATCCGAAGCATCATCAAGTGCCACTGTTGTTGCTTATAAATCAGATGATACGGAAATGACTACTCAGGAGCTTGTGGATCTGTGGAACAAGAGCATGCAGGATTATTCTTCTGTCTGCGATATTACCGTAAGCGCAGGATCTTCTACCGGTATGTCCTCATTTAACATGGGAGGTGCCGAGGAATTCGATATTTCCGCAGACGATCTGCCTTCCTTAAGAGCAGCGAGCCGTCAGATAACATCCATACTTGAAAGTACTCCCGGAATAATTTCGGTATCCTCTTCAGTCGACGGAGGCGGTGCCGGGATCAAGATAAATGTCAATCCGGAGATGGCACAGGCTAACGGCTTCAGCGCTTCCATGATCTCACAGCTTATTTATGTGAATATGACGGGAAGTAAGGCCGGGGAAGTGACTATAGACAATAGTACATATGAAATAAAGGTGGAATACCCCAAGAATTATTACAAGTCATTGGATGAAGTAAGAACCATGACCTTTATGAGCCCTCAGGGAGTTAATGTTCCGTTATCCGAAGTGGCCGACATACATCTTGCCCAGGCTGCACAGACGGTTTCACGTACGGACGGAAGATTCAGCGCGGCCATCACCGCTGTCATGACCTCCGAGACCAAGGATGAGATAATGGATGTGGTACAACCGCAGCTGGATGAGCTGGAGCTGCCGGATGGTGTTAACTTTATAGACAATGCAATACAGGATACGATGGACGAGGAATTCTCTGCCGTCGGACAGGCAATAGCCATTGCTCTTTATCTTGTATTCATGGTAATGGCCATTCAGTTTGAATCCATAAGATATTCTTTCCTTATAATGTTCTGTATTCCTTTCGCATCCATAGGCTCTATCAATATGATGCGCCTTATGGACGTCAAAGTATCACTAAGTGTTCTCCTCGGAATCCTGATGCTGGCAGGTATCGTTGTAAATAACGGTATCATATACATAGATACGGCCAATCAGTTTATTGCGGCAGGAGAAGATGTAAGAAAGGCTCTTGTGCATGCCGGAAAGGACAGATTACGTCCCATCCTTATTACGACACTTACCACTGAGCTTTCCATGATCCCTGTGGCTTTTAAATTCTCCAAGAATGCCGAGGCTCTTCAGGGTATGGGTGTTGTTATCGTAGGCGGTCTCTTCGCATCCACTTTGCTTACTTTACTGCTGCTGCCCAACTTCTACTTAATGCTCAGAAAACGCACGACCAAAAATAATAAGAAAAACAAGAAAAACAAAAAAAGTAAGAATAAAGATACGAATACCGAAACAGATGACATTATTTATTTAGATTCTTTATAAAGAATCTGTTCATGGTGCTGTGACCTACTTCCTTTGGGCGGGCTATTTCCATATAACCGCATTTTTCATAGATATGGATAGCCGCCTGAAGGTTTTCATGTGTTTCAAGATAGGATACTTTATAACCTGATTCCCGCATCCTGTCTTCAATATATAATATCAGCTCATATCCGAGCCCCGCTCCTTTTACCGAATCGTCAAGATACAGCTTCTGAAGCTCCGCGGTATCCTTCATATACGGAAAACCCGCATAGCCGATACCACCCACTACTCTTCCCGTATCCTCCACTATTACGAAATATCCACCGGCATCATCGGTGTAGCAGTCACTCAGATGATCAAGTCCCTCATCAAAATATGCCGTTCCCGGGATATCAAGCCCGTATTTCTCAAGATTATTTCTTACAATAGAAGCAACAGCAGCATTATCAGCTGCTGTTATCTCTCTGAAACTATATTTCTTATTATCCATTTCCGAAACTGTCCTCTGTTTCTTTGTTTATATTTTCTGTATTTCAGCACTTGCTATATATTCTGCATCCTGTGGTATCTCTATGCCGGGATCGGCTACAGATATATCTGCGCTCATTCCCTTATCTTCCAGTCCCATAACAAAATGGCACAGTGCTATTCCCACATCTATCTTCTGAAGATCACCTGTGGCATCGCCCGTGTAGCCTCTATCCTTCTTCTCATAGAAATGCCGGATACCGTCTTTAACGATTATCCTCCATGGCTGTTTGTTTACTGCAGAAGGAGCCCAGCGTACCATTTCAAGAATCTCTGCCATAGTTTCATCGGATTTAAGAGGGTTACCCCATGATCCGTCGAAGAACAGCTTCTCTCCGGGTATACGGGAATCAGCACCTATTCCCTTACGCATCATAATCTCCTTAAGAGATCTCTTCGCAGCCGGATATCCCAGAGGACTTACACAGGGCATCATCTCTCCTTCCTTAAGACCGGCTGCTTTCTCGAAGTTCTCTCTCTTCATGGTTCCGCCGATCAATACGGTTCCGATACCGAGTGACCATGCATACAGTACAAGCTTCTCAAAAGCATATCCAAATGCCACATCCGCATATGGCTTCTTACTAACCTTGCCCGCAACATACATGGGCTCTCCGGATAGCACAGGACTTGAAAGTCCGTTCTCTTTTGCATCCATCAGCACAAATTCCACAGGTATGTCAAAAGGATTCGATATTTCCTTTATGTATTTCTCAAGTAGCCTTCTGTGTTCGTCACTGACCTGTTCACCGTCAAATGTCCTTACACTTTTTCTTCCCTTTATTATTTCCATCAGATCATTCATCTCATTATACCCTTATAATCCGTTCTTTGTCCATCTGCTGTATTACAGAAGTCCCTCTACGAATTTAGCAACATCATCCATTTTCGCGGTAGGCTCAAACCTTGCCACTACATTACCGTTTCTGTCAATTACGAACTTGGTGAAGTTCCATTTAATCTCTGAATTATTCTTATAATCCTTGTCTATCTTCTTAAGCATCGCACTCATGGCAAGTGCCTTGGGTCCCTTACCGAATCCTTCGAAGCCCTTCTGCTCTTTAAGATATTTAAACAGCGGGATCGCCGTTTCACCGTTAACATCCGACTTCTTCATCTGAGAAAACTGAGTATTGTACTTAAGCTGGCAGAACTCGTGGATCTCATCATCCGTTCCCGGAGTCTGTCCTGCGAACTGGTTGCAGGGAACGTCGATTACCTCAAAACCTCTGTCATGATATTTCTCATACATATCTTCTATATCTTTATAATGAGGTGTAAATCCACATCCTGTAGCCGTATTTACAACAAGCACTACCTTCCCTTCATATTCCTTCATTGATATCTCATCACCGTTAACTGCTGTTACGCTCTGATCATAAAATCCCATGATTGTGTCCTCCTGTGTTTTTATTGATTGGGTTGTTTCTTTGATCATATTATATTGCGTCAAATATAATTTGTCAACAGCTGATTTTAGAAATTTTATCCTGTAACCGGTCCTTAAGATACTCATACCGGAGCCGTTTCTCCTCCTTGGCAAAATGAACTTCTCTGAACTGCTCCGGACTGTTATCATAATCCAGCTTCTCGTCCCCAAACTGTTCACTCGTAAGGTCAAATACCGTACCGTCAACATCATTAAAACAATGATAATTTCCTCCCGGTCTTAAAATACCGTAAACCTTTCCTCCGAATAGATCCTGCATAAGAAATGCCGTGATGGAACATTGTCCGTAGGTTTTATTCTCCTCACTCCATGAATCTCTCATTCTCGGAGCACATGTCTTCGCACACCATATTTCGGTAAGAATATCATAATAATCTCTCGGCGTGCGTCCTGTCTTATCCTTTATATCCGCACTTTCCCATCCGTAGAATTTATATTGCTTCATACTCTGATCCCTTCACTCCCTGTCCTATACATCCATGCTGTACTGCATCATCTCATATATGAGCTTACTGCCCTCTACTATCTCGGGCGGAAGCAATGCCCTTGCCACAAGCTTAATATCATCCGACTCAATATCTGTCCGTTTCAGATGCGCGTAATCGCCATCAATGCTTACTACTTCATAATACCATGTTTCCATATTATTTCTCCTTTTTGCCTTATAAGCAATGCTTAATACATATTTTAAACATTTACAGATTAAAAGCCATAATACCTTCCGTCAATACGGAAAGTACTATGGCTTATTTATATCTTAGGAAATATCACTTATCTTTCCGGCTATATAAAGGCTGTTTCTTAATAAGCTTATTCCTTTATACCCTTACTGCAGATCGCCTTCGCTGTAGTAACCCGAATCAATAAGCAGTGCCTTGTAATTGTTTGCATCAGCAAATACAGGATCACAGAGGAAGGAAGGTATAACTCCCGTTCCGTTGTCATAGGTCTTGGTATCATTGATCGGGGCCTCGGAACCCTTCATGATCGCATCTACCATTTCTACGGTTTTGGATGCAAGAGTACGGGTATCCTTAAATACCGACATCGCCTGTTTGCCTGCGAGCATGTTCTTAACGTTGGCAACGTCACAGTCCTGGCCTGTAACTATGGGATACTTACCCTTATATACAGCCTCAAGGGCATTCTCAACGCCAAACGCGGTTGAATCGTTGGAGCAAAGCCATACATCAAGATCTTCTCCCGAATAATTAGCTGTAAGGATCTTCTCTGCTCTTGCCTGTGCGGTCTCTGAAGCCCATGCAGCCGTAGCAACAGCTTCGAAGGTCTGCTCTCCTGATTTCACGACCAGCTTGCCTTCATCTATATAGGGCTTAAGCACGTCATAAGCACCGTTAAAGAAGAATCCCGCATTATTATCTCCCGGATCACCTGCCGTGAACTCAATATTGAAAGGTCCGTCAGCATTGTCAAGATCCAAAGTATCTTTAACGTATGTGCCCTGAACGGTTCCTACCTTGTAGTTATCAAAGGTTGCATAATAGGTAACCGCATCGGTTCCCATAATAAGACGGTCATATGATATGACTGATATTCCGGCACTCTTGGCCTTTCCAAGTACATCACCCAATGACTCTGAGTCAATGGCTGCAACAACAAGACATCCGCATCCGTTATTGATCATATTCTCGATCTGTGCGATCTGTGTCTGAACATCATTGGATGCAAACTGAAGGTCTACTTCATACCCTGCTTCCTGAAGCTGGTCGCGGATATTTATTCCGTCCTGATTCCATCTCTGAAGATCCTTTGTCGGCATTGATACTCCTACATTTCCCCCTCCGGATGCAGCCGGTGCGGGTTCTTCAGCCTTGGGAGCTTCTGCAGCAGGAGCAGCCTCTTCCTTCTTCTCTTCTGCGGCCGGTGCTGCAGCTTCCGATGAAGCTCTTTCACGTGCTACCGGTTGTGGCGGAATGGTGCCCCCCACCTCTTCACTCTTTCCGCAACCTGCAAGCAGTAATGCGACAGTACTGATGCAAAGCAATGATTTCACTAACTTGCCTGTCATGATAATACCTCCTTTTTTGTATATTATTTTCTTTCCCTAATAAGAATCCAAGCCTCCATACAATATAAATTGTATATGTAACAGGTCATTAATTATAATTATAAATAATCACTAATAATTATTTATCAAATCGGTTTTCTACACAGTATACTGCGAAAGATCAGACCTTATCTCGTCCGAATACGAATTCAGATTCTCAGAGATACTGGTGATGTTCATGGTCTCGGTACGAAGCTTATTGCTCTCTGATACGATCACATTGCTAAGCTCGAGAACCTGATTGATATTGGCCGCCTGTTCTTCTGTAGTCGCTGCATTATTCGAAGCCACATCGTTTATCTTGCCTATTCCGTCAGCAATCGTTCCTATGCCGTCAGTTGCCTTGGCAACATCCCCGTATATAGTCTCGAATGACTCATTGGCACCTGAAACCGCATTCATGCATGCTTCCATATCATCCACACATATCTCGGCCTTTGTATTTATATCGGAGATATTCTTGGTGATGGCTTCTACAAGTCTGCGGATTGTCTCAGTAGCATCGGATGACTGGCTTGCCAGTGCTCCGACTTCCGTAGCAACAACGGCAAAGCCCTTACCCAGATCACCTGCTCTTGCCGCTTCTATCGATGCATTCAGCGACAGAAGGTTGGTCTGATTAGAGATCGCATTAATGGTATCTGTAATACCGGTAATCTCATCAACGGTTTTTGCCGTGTCTCTTATAAGCGAAGTGAGCTCGTTTATAGTCTTGTTAAGAGTACCTACATTCCTGGTCATTCCTGCCATCTCATCCCTGCCCTTTGCAGATGCATCAAGGGTCTCTCTGCACAGATCCATAACATCCTGAGCACTCTGAGTCAGCTGACTGGACGTAGTCGCAAGCTCTGTAGCCGAATATGCTATATCCTCAATGGATGTATTCATCTCATTAAGTGTATAATTGAGCTTATCGATCGATTCTCCCTGGTTGCTGTTCGCATCGGAGAGGATATGCGATATGTCAAAGCATTCACCGGCACGGCTGTTCATGGCACCGGAGATACTTGACAGACTGTTTAGGGTGGCCCTCATCTTTTCGATATACTCATTAAGGCTTTCGGCAAGTGTTGTTATCTCATTATTTCCTTCGGGTACGATCTTAACAGTGAAATCACCCTTACTGATATCTGTAATACGTTCCGTTATAGTGGTTACAGGGTTGATCGCCTTATTTACCACATAATAGATAAAGAACGAAAGCAGGATGATCAGTACTATCGCACTGGCAAAGGTAATATACATAACCTTTAATATCATTTTACTCAACAGTGATGAAGGTACCGCACTTACGATCACCCATGAAGTTCCTTCGATATCCGTTGCCGTGATCATCTGTGAACCTGAAGCCGTCTTTACAGTCTTTACTCTTTCTCCCCCCACACTGCTGTCCTTATTGAGCGAGTCAAATACAGGTGCAAGACCAACCAGTATCGGATCGGTCGCAGATGCAAGGTTTTGTCCTGCAACATCTGCAATATTACTTAACAGAACGTCTTTGGTTTCTTTATTAACTATGTAGAACCTGGCATCCGGTGAAATCGAGGCAAATCCCGATATCTTTTCTGCCACTTTATCGAAATTGATATCGCTTGAAAGAACTGTGCCGCCCGATATATTTATGGAGCAGGCAAGACAGGTTTTGCCGGTAGAAGCATCCAGATAAGGTTCCGAAGAGAATATCTGCCCGTTTTTCTGCATTGCGCCAATATACCAGGGCCTGTCGGTAAATACGAACGTGTCATCCGGTGTCCATCCGGATCCGTCAAGGAACTTACCGGTATCCCCATAGGCAAGATAAACATCCTGAGAGTCAGGATCGAGTTCCGTTAGCTTAAGAAGCATATTCAGGGCATCATCATATGACATCTCCGGAGTATTTCTCATAATATAGGCAGTCTGGCTTACCCGTTCGCATATATTACTCCACCAGCTCTGAATCTCACCGGCATAAGTAGCCGATTCTCTTGCAAGAATATTATTCGTAAGGGACTGAATATTGTCGGATGCCAGTTTAATACTTATCTGTGTGATTATAACTATGACGATAACTACACAGATTATTATCTTACTGAGCAGGGTCTTTTTCAGCGCCTTTCTTTTAGGTGTTTTCATGATAAACATTGCCTCCGTTAACTAATTTGTATCTGGCAAAAATCAAGATATACGATTAGTCAAATACCGAATTTAATTATACAGTTTTTGATTTCAAATTGTCAACTTGAATTGCATAAGTGACAAACCATTTTATATAATGTATACTATTTTTTACTTAAAATATTTTCTGTAACGAAGTATCGGGGGATTGTACGAGACATGATATATGATGAAAAAAAAACAAGGAGCCTCTGTTGCTTAGGAACGATAACTCCAAACAGCTTATGGTACTTTACTTTACTGTTTAAGAGACATCATATCGGCTAAGAGGCTCCTTAAATATGTTTTACTCCGGTCTTTATATCAGCTGAGAAGTTCCTTGTATGCTTTACCGGTCACTATACGGCAAGCTCAAGAATAGCCTTGAATTTATTTGCGTCAAGCGGATGATAGTGACCTACTTCCCCGTTTCTTGTTGCTCTTCTTGCCATTACATCGAATTTATCGGTACCTATATTGAGCTCTGTAAGAGTGGTTGCAAGGCCAAGATTTTTATAGAATTCCTCAAGCCTGTACGCAAGAACAAGCGCCCTGTCTTCCTTCGAATAATCATATGCATCCACATTAAATACTCTGGTCGCAAGAAGTGCAGGCCGCCATGGATTTACCTTTGATATATATTTTATCCATGCAGTAGTCACGATAGCCATTCCCTCGCCGTGTGTAATGCCGTACTGGGCTGACAGCTCGTGTTCAATACGGTGTGAACCCCAGTCTGCATTTCTGCCCGCATCAAGGAAATTATTGTGGGCTACGCTGGCAAGCCACTGTATCTCTGCCCTTGCATTTATATCTTTTGGGTTCTTTATAAGTCTTCCGGCGTTCAGCAGTAAGGCTTTGATCGCACCTTCAATAAGATAATCGGTCGTATCGGAATTCTTAACATTGGAGAAATACCTCTCAAGCAGATGAGATAGAACGTCCGCAATACCGACTGCCGTCTGATACCAGGGAAGGTTCACCGTATATGCCGGATCCATAATTGCAAACTGGGGGATTATCCTGTCATCCTCAAAGCCACGCTTCCATTCGCCGTTTGACAGTATTGCCGCATTGGAGGTCTCGGATCCCGAGGATGCCGTTGTCGCTATT
>JAEEGL015055150.1_pt1 | contig 18430 bp, 20 predicted proteins | sample 9134231 | NCBI WGS metagenome assembly JAEEGL01 (sample SAMN16246548, study PRJNA631951) | gut metagenome | biome: gut microbiome; feature: rumen; material: fiber-attached | host: Bos | place: Iran: Karaj | collected 2018-10 | reverse complement strand
TTGATGTTAGATTTACCGCATAGCGGCATAACATCATTATGAGGAATAACAGCAGCTTATATCAATGGAGGGCGGCCGCTCGCTCCGCATCGCGGCCGTTTAGCTCCGCACAAGCGGCCGTTTACGGCCGCCATATGCAGTCCCCCTGATCGAAAGGAGTAATTATGGAATATAGTACTAAAATATCGGAAAGAATGTGGAATCTGCCGGACAAAGGAGAACTGGAAGCGGAAAGGGAGCAGACCTTTATTGATGATATTGTGCAGAAATCGCATATAGAGAAGGAACTGTTGAGCAGTCTGGATGGCATTGAAACTGTCTTTGACGGCGGAGGCGGCTGCGGCAGATTTTCGATCCTGCTGGCGAAACAGGGATGTAAAGTCACACATTTTGATATCTCACAGCCAATGATAGATAAAGCGAAAGAGCTGGCGGAAAAAGCAGGTGTTAGTGACAGGATGACCTTTGTAAAGGGAGCGCTGGAGGACCTTTCTGCTTATGAGGATGGGACATTTGATCTGGTGATGTCTTTTGATGCGCCGATATCTTATACTTATCCGAATCAGGAGAAAACGATAAAGGAGCTGGTAAGGATAGCCAAGAAACGCATTATCATCAGTGTTTCAAGCAGGCTGGGATCATTACCATATCTGGCTAATCCTCTTCAGAAAAACCAGTTTATCCTGGATCCGGAGTGTGACAATGATTGGGTAAAGTGGTGCCTGGAAAGCCGTGACCAGATGATAGAGGGATTCAGTTTTAACAAACAGAAGCTGATGGATACATATGAGAACGGATTGATGTGCGATATTGAAGAGACCAGAAATGCTTACGAAAACGGTGAGGCACCCTGGTGTATAACCTATCACTTTATGCCGGATGAATTGAAAAGTATTCTGGAGAAGTGTGGAGTAAAGGATATAAGGCTTGCCGGGCCCGGAGCGTTTGCCAGAACTATACCTAATGAGATACTTGTAAAGATAATGAACGATCCGAAGCAAAGAGAGGACTTTCTTGAATTCTGTCATATGTATGACAGTAATCCGTATGTATGCGGTATGGGCAAGGATAATCTTTTTGCCAGAGGAGAGATTGGGAATTAAGGAGTTTAGCTGTTATGAATCCGTGGAAAGAGATAAGCCTTTCGGACTATGAGAATCATATGAGTCTTGATTGCGTACATCAGCTGCAGGCATTGAACCGGATCATGAAAGAGCAGATTTATATATATGAGCTGCTGCGTGCAAAGCCGGAAATTCATGATGATCTGCATGGAAATCTTATGATCCTTGGCATTGCAGGCGGGAACGGGCTGGAGCATGTTACGCCTAAGTATTATGATAAGATTTATGGTGTGGATATCAATCCAGAATATCTGGCAGCTGTAAAGGAAAGATACTCTGATCTTGATGATATCCTGGAATGTCTGGAGGTTGATCTGATCAATGAATACGAGAAGCTTCCGAAAGCAGACTATGTTATAGCTGATCTTCTGGTTGAATACATCGGATACGAGGCTTTTCAGAGAGTGATCCGGCATGTGGATCCTGAAATGATCAGTTGTGTGATACAGATAAATCCGAAAAATAATGAGTCTGATAAATCGGACTGGGTATCGGAGTCACCATATCTGCATGCATTTGACGGATTGGATGAGGTTCATCATCAGATGGATGAAGAACCGCTGTGGAGAAGCCTGAAGGAATTGGGATTTGATGAGGTGGAGGCGTTTGATACACTGTTGCCAAACGGGAAAAAACTATTGAGGATTGATTTTGCCAAACCGGTAAAAATGTAATTACAGGAGTCGATAATTCAATGGTTTATGAGATAGATGATGTGAAAAAGGTTGAAGAACTGTTCGTAGGCTGGGAGGAGACGCTGATCTATTCCTGTCTGCAGAAAGTTATGGGTAAGATATATGTGACTGATACGGAGTCACCTGAATCTGCAATGGCGTATGTCGGATGTTTTGGTTTCCTTGCCGGCATACCGGACAAAGAACTTATTATGAGAAAACCTGATGGTTTCAGTATTCTGGTTCCGCAGAATGAAGACTGGTCTGCGATGATAGAAGAATGCTTTCCGGATTCTAAAAGAGTTACCAGGTATGCGATCAGAAAAGATACTGTATTTGATAAAGAATATTTGAATTCTCTGATCACAGGTTTTATAAATGATCCTAAGTTCACCGGATATGAGTTGAAAGCTATTGACGCTGAGATTTATGAGTTGTGTCTGCTCGATCCGGTAACAAGGGATTTTGTCTCGCCATTTGAAAGTAAGGAGAGATATCTTGAACTTGGACGCGGTATGGTGATAATGAAAGAAGGACGGATCGTTGCCGGGGCATCATCTTTTACAAGCTATAAGGACGGTATCGAGATTGAAGTAGATACTGCACCGGATGAAAGACGGAAAGGGCTTGCCACAGTATGTTCAGCTGCGTTGATCCTTAAATGTCTTGAAGAAAACCTATATCCGAGCTGGGACGCGGCAAATCTCAATTCTGTTCACTTGGCAGAAAAACTTGGCTACGAATTTGATCATGAATATGCTGCTTACGAGGTTGAAAGCGTATATAAAACTCACTGAATCAACCTGGGGTCAACCGGGGGGACGGTTCTCTGATCGGTCTGAATAATAAGGCTTTTTTGACTTGATGAGGGTGATTATGGAAAAAAAACAACCGCAGAACCGTCCCCATGATCGATGAGAAGGAAAAAACAGATATGAACAAAAAACAATTGGAGATGTGCTGGATAGTTAGTGATGATCCGATAGAACTTGATCTTCCGGATGGATATACGATGGAAAACTATACCGGAGAGCAGGATAAGCAGGCATGGTGTGAGTGCTGCCGTGAAGGCATGCTGATCGATGAGAATGCAGGAACGCAGGCGTTTGATGATTCGATGTCGGATGATATCGTGGTTGATCTTTATAAAGACGTTTTCTTTCTGAAATATAAGGGAGAAGCGATAGGGACCGTGACTGCTTTTGTAAGAGAGGACGGTAACGGAGAGCTTCATATGGTCAGTATACGTCCTGAATACAGAGGTAAGGGGCTGAGCAGATATCTGAATGCGATGGGGAAGCTTAGACTAAAGCCTGCCGGCGTGAAATGTATTTATCTTACAACGGATGAGTTCCGAAGAGGCGCTATCAAAGGTTATCTTTCTGCAGGTTTTCTCCCGGTTGATAACGATGTAGATATGCAGGACAGATGGGAACAGGTGCTGGATGATCTGGGTATCGTTAAAACAGATATGCTCGGAGAGGATCTTAGCGAAAGAAGTACTATATATCATATACCTGAGTCCATTAGAAAGTATATAGATCATAAAACATATAATATTGATAATGTGGGCTGCTCGGATTCACAGGTCCGGATCTATGATGATCTTGTCCTTAAGATTGAAAAGGAACGGACGGAACTTGAAGATATGGTGTTACTCATGAAGTGGCTGGAGGGAAAACTTCCTGTACCGAAGGTGATGCGTACGGAGGTGTACAGGGGATACCGTTATCTGCTGATGAGCAGGGCTGAAGGAAGCATGGCCTGTGATCCGTATTACATGGAAAGTCCGGAGATACTGTTGCCGCTCCTGGCAGAAACAATACGGATGCTTTGGCGCGTAGACATATCAGATTGTCCGCGAAAACGTACGCTGGATATTAAACTTAAAGAGGCAAGATATCGTGTGGAACATGATATGGTGGATGTGGATGATGCGGAGCCTGAGACATACGGAGAGGGCGGATTCAAAGATCCGGCAGAGCTTTTATCGTGGCTTGAAGCAAACAGACCGGAAGCAGAGCCGGTATTATCGCATGGTGACCTTTGCCTGCCGAATATTTTCTTTAAAGACGGAAAGATCAGCTGCCTCATAGACCTGGGTAATGCGGGAATAGCTGATAAATGGCAGGATCTTGCGCTCTGTTATCGCAGTCTTAAGCATAATGCTAACGGAAGCTATGGTAAAATATATCCTGGGATACATGAAGATGATCTGTTTAAACTTCTTGGTATAGAACCAGATCAGGAGAAATTGCGATATTATATATTACTTGATGAGTTGTTTTGAAATAACACTATAATGATATAAGAAAATCGTAACCCGTAGGTAATAATATGATATATTAAGCTAATATAGGCATTAAGGATATCAGGTGAGGATAAAGATTTGATCAGATTAAAAACGATAGACACGGAGAATATTGAAGATGTTCTTGCATTACGCATCCGGGACGAGCAGAAAGGCTTTGTGATCTCTACAGCAGAATCATTAGCCAAGGCCTATGTGTATTCTGATACGGCATATCCTTTTGCAGTGTATGATGATGATAAGCCGGTAGGTTTCATCATGATGGGTTATTATGAACTGAAGAAATATTATACCCTATGGGAATTTATGATCGATCAAAAATATCAGGGCAAGGGTTACGGCAGGCAGGCGCTTAAACTTGGACTGCAGTATGTATGGGACAGCTTCGGAGCTGTTGATATCTATACAGGAGTGGCACCCGGTAATAAAGTGGCTAAACATTTATATGAGTCCGTTGGATTCAAAGATACCGGGCTTGTCGAGTGCGGAATGGAAGAAATGCGGCTGATCGGAGGAGAAAGATGAATATTGCGGGAACAAAAACAATTGAAACAGAACGTTTGATACTCCGTAGATTCGTGATAGAAGATGCTGAGGATATGTATAAAAACTGGACATCCGATCCGAAAGTGAATACTTTTATGACATGGCCGATGCATACAGATATTTCGGTGAGTAAGGCGTTGCTGGAGAATTGGATATCCCGTTATGAGGATGGAAGAACACATAATTGGGGTATAACACTTAAGGGTAATGATCATGTGATTGGTAATATATCTGTGGTAGACAGAAATGAAAGGACCTGTACTTACGAGCTGGGGTATTGTCTTGGAAGCACGTTCTGGGGCCGGGGGATAATGCCGGAAGCGCTTAAGGCGGTCATATGCTACCTTTTTGAAAATGAAAAAGATCTTAACCGCATAATAGCGACACATGATGTAAGAAATAAAAAATCGGGACGCGCTATGCAGAAGGCAGGTATGCATTTTGACGGGATACTGCGTGACTCGAAGAAGAACAATTTAGGCTTCCATGATACGGCTTATTATTCGATCCTTCGCAGTGATATGGTGACTCATGAGCAGTACGCAAAGCTCTTTAACGATATGCATCCGGGATTTTTTGAAAGAGATTATATTCAAAGAGTTCCGGAGGATGAGCCTGCATCGGAGATGCTGCTCAGATTACAGAGTTTTGATGAGAAGATCTATGATAAGAAATTTCCGGAAAATATCAGCTTCGGATATTACGATGGCGAGTTGAAAGAGCTGCAGGAAGCCGTTAATGCAGTACTCCCGCATTGGGTTCCGTTTTTCGATGGGAAGTCACGGGTGTATTGCGGTTTTGAAAATGAAAAGATAGTCAGTTTCTGTATGATAGAGGATTTTGGTGTTCATACGGTTAATGGTATGTCCTGGAAGATAGGCGGACCCGGCTGTGTAGGTACGCTTCCGGAGTATCGCGGCAGGGGAATTGGTCTTACAATGGTAAGAAACGTTACAAAGATACTGCAGGATGAATTTTATGATTACAGTTATATCCATTATACTTATGAAACAAACTGGTATTCAAAGCTTGGATATAAGTCGTTTCTTAAATGGAACTGCAAAGGGATAATTGGGGAAGACAATGAATAGGCTTGAAAAGATGGGAGAGTTCTTTAATGCCAGACTTGACGGTTATGAAGAACACCAGATGAGTACAATAGAATTTGCGGAGGAGTTTTATCCGTATACGGCTGAGTGTTTACCAAAGGAATCGAAAGCTTGCATTTTGGATCTGGGATGCGGGACAGGACTGGAACTGGATCAGTACTTTAAGATAGTTCCGGATGCAAAGGTAACAGGTATCGATCTCGCAGAGGATATGCTTGGGGCACTCAGAAAGAAGCATCCTGATAAGGATCTGAAGTTGATAAATGCTTCTTATTTTACTGAACCCTTTGGTGAGAAAGTGTTTGATGCAGCGGTTTCAGTGGAGTCGCTTCATCATTTTACGAAGGAAGAGAAGATACCCTTATACACTAAGCTTAACAGAGCATTAAAGGATGGCGGATATCTTATACTTACCGATTACTTTGCGCTTACGGACGAAGAGGAGAAACAAAGACGCAGTGAGCTTCTGGCTTTAAGAAAAGAACAGAACCTTCCTGATGGTGTGTTTTATCATTACGATACTCCGCTTACTGTGGAACACGAGACAGAAGCATTGCATGAAGCCGGTTTCACTTCGGTTCGAGTACTTAAGAGCTGGGGAGTAACAAAGACCATTAAAGCGGTCAGATCAACCGGGGGGACGGTTCTCTGATTGACCTGAAAAACAAGGCTTTATAGACCTGATGCGGTTGATTTTGGACAAAAATCAACCACAGAACCGTCCCGTGATCGAAAGGAGTCTTATGAAACATAAGCGGCTTAACAGAGATGGCTGGGGATTCCAGTATTATCCGTATTATCAGATGAGGATAGATGATCCGGTCTTTAAAGGAACAGCGTGTCTTATAAAACTGACGGATGGGGAAGCAAATTATTGGAATACGCCTAAAGCCGGCAGGATACAGGTGACAGGAAGCGGTATGTCCTGGCTGGAACTGATCCCGGATAATACTCATCGTGTGATCACCGTCAAGTATTTTCCTGAAGGCTCTCATGATCCGGAAAGAAAGGCTTATCCTGTTCCGGCTGATGAAAAATACCGGCCATCGATCTGGTACGTGGATGTCATAGACGGGATTGAATATGATGATGATGGCATTGCAGTATTCATTGATAAATATATAGATGTTATCTTCACACCGGAAGGAGATATTAAGATCGATGACAGGGATGAACTGGATGCGGCATTTTCTTCCGGGGAATTATCGAAAGAGCAATATGAAGCGGCACTTGCGGAAAGCGAAATGATCCGTCAAGAGTATTGTGAAGACATCCGTAAAATGGACAAATGGTGTGCAAAGATAAGAAGACTGGTAGAGAAAAGAATAACAGCCGGAGAACCGATAAAGGAATGCCGCGAAGTTATGGAATTAAAGGAAAAGAGGATTTAGATGAATACAACATGGTCTGAACATGTGCAGGGGATCAATACTCTCTATATGAGCAGAAAACTCAGGTTTGATGATATGTTCTTTGATCAGTATGATAAGAATTTCGGACTTGACCGCGAAAAGGAATTAAGGATCCTTGAAATCGGCTGCGGCCCCGGAGCACTGGCGGAAGCACTTAAGAGATGGTATCCGAAGGCAAAGATCACCGCAGTTGACAGGGACAGTGTATTCGTAGAATATGCATCGGCCAATATCAGCGGAGTTGAATTTATAGAGGGCGATGCAACTAAACTTCCCTTTGAGGATAACACCTTTGATGTGACCATATCGAATACGGTACAGGAGCATGTGGAACCTGAGGCATTCTGGGGAGAGCAGCTTCGTGTGCTTAAGCCGGGAGGCATCTGCCTTTGTCTTTCAGCCAGAAGAGGGATCTATTCATCTGCTCCCTGTGTTATGGAAACTCAGGAGGAAAAAGCCTTTTGGGAAAAAGCCAGACCCTGGCAGGAGGTTAATGAAACTTATCAGGTATGCCAATATCCGATGACCGAGGCTGAAATCCCCATGTCTATGGAACAAAACGGATTCACAGCTGTTACAACCGGATATGCAGTGATAGATCTGACACCTGATGCACCAAAATACTCTGCCGAAATGGCTGAAGCAATGATCGATACCCAGAGGCAGACAAGCCTTGAAGCAGTGACATCTGCGGAGCTTCCCGGCGCAGGAAAGATTATTGATATCATTAATTCAAAATATGATGAAAGGCTTCGTTTATACAGAAACGGTATCAGACAGTGGGATACTTCAGTTTCAGTCACCATGATCATCAGAGGGATAAAACCGTCCCCATGATTGAAAGGGAAAATGATGGATTTTGTAGAATATGCGAAAAAGACAAGCAGCAACCGGGTATATCCTTTGTCTATAGCTGAAGGATATCAGAGTGGTGATATTATTACGGATAACGTAAATCATTGTGCTCTATTCTGGCACTATTGCGGATTTGCATATCTTTCCGGGAAAGTGACGGAATCATTTCTAAACAGGATCTGTGAGGATTATTTCTGCAAGGAAACGAAGCGGCGCTTTGTTCTCATAACCGATGATGAGAAAGTAATACAGTTCTTTGAGGGAAAAGAGGGACTGGTCATGGATCAGCGCAAGGAATACCGCTTCAGTAGAGGCGTAACTATTTCTGAAGAGGATCTTAATACAGAGCTTAGGATCGAAAAGATAGATTCTTCTAACATAAAAGCAGTACAGGGAAGGATAGTTCCGGCGTTTTCCTGGGATTCGGATGAAGCGTTTCTTAAGAATGGCTTCGGATATGTCGCTATGGACGGGGAGAAGTTTGCGGCCATAGCGTTTTCTGCAGCAGTGAGTTCCGAAGAAGTGGATATAGGCGTGGAAACAAATGAAGCATACAGGAACCGCGGTTTAGCGAAGATAGTGGCAAGATACATGATACGTGAGATATTGAACATCGTAAAAATACCTGTATGGGCACATGCAGCCGGTAACACAGCTTCCATGAAAACTGCCCTGGGAGTGGGATTTAAGGAGATCTATTGTAATACGATGATCAGGAAGGCTTGATAATGAAGATACGTGAATTGAATACATCGGAAACAGAACTTCTGAAAGATTTTCTTTATGAAGCGATATTTGTCCCTGAAGGTGTGGAGCCTCCGGACCGTAAGATCATAGAACTGCCGGAACTCAGATTGTATTATGAGGATTTCGGAAAAGGAAACGCTGATAATTGCCTTGTTGCGGAGGAAGACGGACGGGTTGTTGGAGCAGTCTGGACCAGGATAATGGATGATTACGGGCATGTTGATGACGAGACACCGTCATTTGCGATCTCTTTATATAAAGAGTACAGGGGCAGGGGCATCGGAACAAAACTCATGTATGCAATGCTTGAACTGCTTAGGTCAAAAGGATATAAAAGGGCGTCATTAGCGGTACAGAAAGCAAACTATGCTGTACGCATGTATGAAAAAGTGGGTTTTCGGATCATAGATCAGAATGAAGAAGAGTATATAATGGTCTATGAGGAAGAGATGTAAATAAAGGGGGTCTGAAGTGAAAAGGATAGTTTTTCTTGGCTCATCAGTTACATATGGAGAAGCATCGGGAGGCGTTTCTTTCGCAGATATGTTATGTGAAAAATATGGATATGAGATGGTAAAGGAGGCAGTTTCCGGAACAACGCTGGTAGATGAAGGAGCAGATTCATATGTAAGCAGACTTAAGAACATCACCGTGAATGATGCAGATCTTTTCATCTGTCAGCTTTCTACAAATGATGCTACGGGAAGAAAGCCTTTGGGAAAAATAGCGGATAGCAGGGATATGAATTTCTTTGATACAAAAACAGTTGCAGGAGCAATAGAATTCATTATCGCTTATGCATTTGAAAAGTGGAACTGTCCGGTGATGTTTTATACAGGGCCGCGTTATGATTCTGTTTTGTATGAAATTATGGTCAAAAAGCTTAGAGAGATTGCAGAAAAATGGAATATCGGCATCATAGATCTTTGGGGTGATGAACAATTTAATTCCATCAGCACTGAAGAATATAACCGGTATATGGCAGATCCGATCCATCCTACTTTAGAAGGCTATAGGGAATGGTGGCTTCCGGAGTTTGAAAGAGCAACCGTCCCCCTGATTGAGGAATTTAAATTATGATACATCATCCGATACCGCCATTTTATGATAAGGATTCAAAGATACTGATCCTTGGAAGCTTTCCGTCGGTAAAGTCCAGGGAGCAGATGTTTTTCTACGGGCATCCGCAGAACAGATTCTGGAAAGTGGCGGCGGCAGTATTTGAACAGGCAGTGCCTCAAAACACAGACGAGAAAAAAGATTTCCTGAAACGTAATAATATAGCAATGTGGGATGTTATAGGTGCCTGCGAGATCGAAGGTTCTGCGGATTCTACGATCAGAGACGTGGTCCCCAATGACCTTTCACTGATCCTTGATACTGCAGAGGTCAGGGCGATATTTGTAAACGGAAAGACTGCAGAGAAGTATTACAACAAATATACTAAAGATATAACCGGGCGGCCGGCTGTATGTCTTCCTTCTACAAGCCCTGCGAATGCAGCATGGACATTAGAGAAACTAACAGATGCCTGGAAAGTGATCAGGGAGATAGCTCATGATAAAACCTGAAAAAATAAAAAAGGGTGATACGATAGCAACGATCAGTCCCTCCTGGGGATGTGCCGGAGCGCCGCGTGTATTGTGGAAATACCGTCTGGGATGCGAACGACTTAAAGAAATGGGATTAAATGTTGTTGCTGCGCCCAATTCATTAAAAGGAACAACATATCTAAAGGATAATCCGCAGGCCAGGGCAGAGGATATCCTGTGGGCCTTTGAAAATAAGGATATCAGGGGGATCATAGCTAATATAGGCGGGAATGACTCCGTTAAGCTTTTGCCGTATCTGTCTCCCCAAACTATATCCGGTAATCCTAAGATCCTTTGCGGATATTCGGATGTAATGGCCCTGCATCTTTATTGCTACAGGGCGGGGCTTATGACATATTACGGTGATAATCTGCTGACGACCGTGGCTGAAGCAGGTGGATGGCATCCATACAGCCGTTACTGGTTTGAAAAGGTATTCTTTGATGATTCTGTTATCGGTAACATCGAACCGGCGGAAGAATGGTCATATGATAGGGAATCGCATACGGATAAAAACTACAGAAAGAATTACATCCCTGATCCCGGTTACCGGTATGTACAGGGAAAAGGGACGGTAAGGGGAAAACTGTTTGGCGGCCACGGTGATCTGCTTACTTTGAAGATGCCTGATGGAAATCCCGCTGTACATAAAGAAGATTTTGAAAACAGTATTCTCTTTTTTGAGGACATTCCCGATTTCTGCGATGAAGAATATTTGGCAGATTTCTTTGACAATCTTGGTAAGATTGGTTATCTGCAGACCTTAAACGGTGTTATCATAGGTAAGATGAAAAGACCGGAGAGTTTTGATACGTATGCTGAACGTATCCGTTCTGTTGTGACGGATAAATATAATTGCCCGGATCTGCAGATCATGAGTGATCTTAACTTCGGGCATACATCACCAATCTGTATCCTACCCTATGGTGCGGAGGCAGAGCTTAACATAGATAAGATGCAACTCAGTATACTTGAGAGTTAGACCAACCGGGGGACGGTTCTGTGATCGGCCCGGAAAATGGGGGCTTTTAAGCAACAGAAGGGTCATTTTATACTAAAATCAACCGCAGAACCGTCCCCCTGATTGCACCTGATTGCCCCCGATTAAGAAAGGAATAAAATGATAACTATACTTACAAGTCATATTGGTGGCGCATATAAAGTAGATGGGAAACGTCTGCCGGGACCAATAGCAGATAAGAATGGACTGCTTGGGAAGCTTAAAGATATATGGCCGGCTGATGCACGGGTTCTTATGATATGTGCAGATCCTGTAGATTACGAAAAGAATGATTCCGTTTTGTTTTGTTATAAAGAAGTATTTCCCATGAGCGGTCTTAGTGTTTCATCAATCGGGATGTGTGACGCCAGGACAGAAGCTCCGGCAGAAAACATAAGTGAAACCGATGTGATCATCCTTACAGGAGGACACGTACCTACACAGAATGCTTTTTTCAAAAAGATAGGTTTGAGAGAGAAACTGAAGGGATTTGAAGGGATACTGATCGCATGGAGTGCAGGATCCATGAACTGTGCTGATACGGTTTATGCGGGACCGGAACTTGAGGGTGAAGCACTTGATCCTGCGTTTAAACGCTGGATACCGGGCCTGGGGCTGACAAGGGTAAATATATTCCCTCATTATGAGATGTTAAAGGATGATATCTTAGACGGGCTAAGGGTGATCGAGGACATAACATATGCGGACAGCATGGGACAGGAGATACTGGCGCTTAATGACGGGAGTTATATTGTGATCGAAGACGGAAGAACTGAACTGTTCGGAGAAGCCTACAGTATACTTGATGGTGAAAAAGAACAGATCTGCAGGGATGGAGAAAAACGTTCTATCAGCGAGATGGTTCTCAAAATGCGTCAGGAGATCGTGGACAGAAGTAATAGATTTGAAGAACAGACAAAGGACAGTAAGGATGAGTACAACATTTACAGGGAACATATCCGGCATGTGTATAAATATGTTGTTAAGCTATCCGAAGGCAAAGCTGTTGACAGGGAAGTCCTTGAGATAAGCGCTTTACTGCATGATATTGCCATGACGGATATGACTCTGGACAGGAGCAGACATAACGAATATGGTGCAGATATAGCTGAGCAGTTATTAAGGGAGAACGGTTACCCTGAAGATAAGATACGGCATGTTAAGAACTGTATTTTAAATCACAGCAGCAGAAGGGCTGAATTCAGGACGACTGAGGAAGAACAGATACTTGTTAATGCGGATGGATTATCCCATTTTGACGCGTATAAAAGTCTGTACTCTCTGGCCCACAGGGTCATGGGACTAAATGACGAAGATTCTTTAAAGTTTATTCAGGATAAGCTTACAAAAGATTATAATGAACTGAGTGATGAACTGAAATATCTTGTAAGTGATATATATTCAAATATAATGAAGGCGGTAACGATACAGGAGATTATCAACAGTCCGGCTGATAAGAAAGGAGACAGCAGTTATGATCACGGAAACATTTGATGCGCAGACAGAGGAGATAATCAAGGTATGGAAAAACGAAAACGCTAAACGGGTGGACGCCTGTATCCTGACATTTTCGGGCGAGATCCTGCAGTATGTCCTTGAACAGTATGAATGCACAAAGATCGGGGATCTGTATTCCTCAAACGGAGCGAACCCTGTGTATGGTTTTAGCTATGATGGAAAAGAATTTGCCGTATATATGTCTTATGTCGGAGCGCCCGGCTGTGTGGCAGATATAGAGGACACGCTTTCTCTGATCAATACGGACAGGTATATCGTCTTTGGAGGAAGCGGCTGTCTGAATAAGGAGATTGCCAGAGGAAAAGTGATGGTGCCGACAGAGGCTTATCGTGATGAGGGGACTTCGTATCACTATGCGCCGGCTTCGGATTATATCACAGTGAAAAACAGCGATATCGTGGCAGCGTTCATGGAAGAAGCAGGCCTTCCGTATATTCAGGGAAAAACATGGACTACGGATGCAGTGCATCGTGAGACGAGAGGAAATTTTGAACGCAGGAAAAATGATGGCTGTATCTCTGTTGAGATGGAATGTGCAGCGGTACAGGCAATGTGCGATTTCCGGGGACTGAATGCATATTTCTTTTTTACATGCGGAGACCTTCTGGACGCACCCAAGTGGGATGCCAGAAAGGAAAAGGGACAAAAGAAGGATACACAGCATGATCCGGGACATTTTGATATTGCGCTGGAGCTTGCCTGCTATATAGTGAACAGAGAATAGTTCTTCTGATCAAAGGAGAAGAAAATGGAAATCTGGGACGCATACGATAAAGATCTGAATAAAATAGAAGGAAAGACATTGATACGTGGGGAGGAAGCGGCATTTCCCGACGATGTGTATCATTTGGTATGTGATATACTGGTAAAGCATAAGGACGGAACTTATCTGCTAATGCAGCGTGATCAGCAGAAGGCGTACGGATCATTATGGGAGGCCAGTGCTGGAGGATCGGCGCTTAAGGGGGAAAGTCCTCTTGAAGCAGCAAAACGTGAATTAAAAGAAGAAACAGGTATCATATCAGATGAGCTGACAGAAATGGGCAGACAGGTCAGCAATGAAACACATTCGGTCTATGCAGAATTTTTTTGCGAAACGGATTGTGATAAAGACAGCATTATTCTGCAGGAAGGGGAAACCGTTGCATATCAGTGGGTAGACCGGAATGAGCTTCTTAACAGGGAAGATCTTTTGAAACATTCATTTCAGAGGATGCAGTTATTTGTTGAAGAACTGCAGATCTACACATTGCGACGTATCGGATTGCAGGAAAAAGAAGAGATAAAAGATCTGTTTGTGAGTGTTTTTACTAAAGATCCCTGGAATGATGACTGGTCTGATGAAGAACAGCTTGATATGTATATCAATGATCTGACCGGCCAGCAGTACAGCCTGACCTACGGACTGTATGAAGGGGACGAAATGATCGGTCTTTCAATGGGATACATCAAGCACTGGTTTTCGGGAACGGAGTATTATATCGATGAGCTGTGTATCCGGACAGATAAGCAGGGAACCGGAGCCGGTACTTTTTTTGTAAGACAGATAGAAAGAGCGATAAAGGAAATAGGGCTGACACAGATATTCCTTCAGACTGATGCAGATGCGCCGGCATACCGTTTTTATAAAAAGCTGGGCTTTACGGAACTGCAAGGACATGTGTCCTTTGCGAAGAAATTGTGAGGTGAGTAAAAATGAAATCAGATCTTGATAAAGGATATATCGCTTTTGACTGGAATGTAGTTGAAAATAAGGATCATTGGCTGGAACCTTGTGAGGAGAGTTATTATTATGCGCAGAAGTGGCGCGGGGAAGGCAGAAAGAGCGTGCTGGATCTGGGCTGCGGGCTTGGACGGCATGCTGTGCTTTTTGCAAAATGCGGATTTAAGGTAACGGCGGCGGATATCTCGAAGGACGCGCTTGACTTTTTGAAAAAATACCGGAGAGAGCAGGGAGTGGATATTACATGCAGAATGGCAGATATGGAAAAGCTGCCTTTTGCAGATGATGCCTTTGACTGTATTTTTGCAATGCACTCTGCAGGACATGCAGATACAGAAGGAATGAAGAGAGTCATGAATGAGATACACCGTGTCCTTAAACCGGACGGAGTAGTATTTATGACACTTTGTTCCAAAGAAACATGGACCTATGCGCAGTCCGGACTTCCGAAAGTTGATGAGAATACCGTGATCAAGACTGACGGACCCGAGCAGGGAGTGCCGCACTTCTTTGTGGATCAGGATGACGTCACAAAGCTGTTTGCGGATTTTGAGCTGGTTAAAGTCAGACATATCGATGACTGTTATGATGGAGATAAGTGGAAAAACCAGAAGCATTATTTCATTGAAGCAACAGTTAAAAAGCAGGCTAAGATCCTTGATTATTCTGATATCATAGGAAAACATGTGGATTGTAAGATAGACCGGCCATTGGGAAGTACGCATCCCAGACATCCTGATCTGCACTATCCGGTTAATTATGGTTATGTTCCGGGGATCATTGCCGGTGACGGAGCTGAGCAGGATGTTTATATCCTGGGCATAGATGAACCGCTTGAAGAATTTTCCGGAACAGTAACGGCAGTATACCACAGATTAAATGATAATGAAGATAAGTGGATAGTAACAGCTGAAGGGGCTGGGTTCACAGCTGAGGAAATCCTGGCAAAAATAGAATTCCAGGAGAAATTCTTTGATGGGGAATTATATCAATCGGGGGATGCCGTCCCCATGATCGCCATGACCGAAGTTGTAAAAGAAGCCGGGAAGATCATGTTAAATGCCAGGCGGCCGAAGATAATGGAAAAATCAGGGCATGCGAATTTCTGCACGGAAACGGATGAAAAGATACAGGCATTTCTGATCGGCAGGTTAAAAGAAGTATTTCCTGAAGCTGAGTTTCTGGGTGAAGAGGATGGGCAGGATGTGTTCTCTTCCAAGATGAGCAGCGGCTATTGTTTTGTTATAGATCCTATAGATGGGACATCAAATTTTATATATGAATACAGACCATCAGTGATATCGGTGGGATTATTGAAAGAGGGTAAGCCGTATATGGCTGTAGTGTATGATCCTTATGATGAACTGACATTTTCGGCAGTCAGTGGTCAGGGAGCATATATGAACGGTGAAAAGATCATGTCTTCCGAAGCACCATTAAAGGATTCGCTTTCTGTTTTCGGAACTGCACCGTATTATACAGAACTGCAGGAGCGGACTTTTGACATTGCAAAGAAGCTTCTGCCGCTATGTGTTGATCTGAGAAGATCCGGAACAGCAGCATGGGATATGTGCTGCGTGGCTATGGGCAGATGCAGCCTGTATTTTGAACTAAAGATACAGTTATGGGATTATGCGGCTGCGGCATTGATAGCGCAGGAAGCGGGATGCGTGGTTACGGATGTTGAAGGGAAGGAACTATCCTATACCGGTGCGACATCAGTACTATGCCGTGCAAGGGGTGTCAAAGAAATACCTGAATGTTTCAGGCAATAAGATAACAGGTTCACGCATTACCTGTTATATAAATATCTTATAGGAGGAATGTTATGTGCCTGATATGTGACAGGATCGAAATGATCAAAAACGGGGAGAATCCCTACTTTGTTAAGGAACTTGAAACCGGATATGTTGTAATAGGTGATAATCAGCATTTTTACGGATATGCTTTATTCCTGTATAAGAATCATAAATATACGGAACTGTTTGAGATGGATATCAAAGAGCGCACTTTATTTATGCAGGAGATGACCATGGTTGCCGAAGCAGTAAAGAGGGCGTTTGGACCCGAGAAGATGAATTATGAACTCCTGGGAATGGGTGACGCCCACCTTCACTGGCATTTATACCCAAGAAGAAGCGGGGATATAGAAAACTATGGTAACAAGGGCAAAGGGCCGGTATGGTGGTATCCTATGGAAAAGATGTATGCTGAGGAGAACAAGCCCGATGCCAAAGAGCTGGATGATATGAAAAAGCGGCTCTTAGAAGAACTGGATAAGGTATTGGCCGCCGCAGGTTGAAGCGTTTAATACACTTTATATCAGAACCTTCCGCATCGCCGGAAGGTTTTTTATGTGACTAAACTGTCACTTAAACAGTCATCGTGCTGTCATGATACTGTGATATAGTGGTAAATGTCAGATGACAGAAACATAAGAATGAGAGGATGGAATAATGGAAATACTTAAATGTGAAAACATATCAAAGATATACGGCTCAGGAGATACGGAAGTAAGGGCTTTGGACAAGGTGAGCTTTACGGTGGAGAAAGGTGAGTTCGTATCCATCATCGGCCCTTCGGGAAGCGGCAAGTCAACCCTGCTGCATATCCTGGGTGGTGTGGATAAGCCCACGGAGGGAAAGGTTTTCATAGACGGGACTGATATCCACAGTTTAAATGAGGATAAGCTGGCGATATTCAGAAGAAGACAGATCGGCCTGGTTTATCAGTTTTACAATCTGATGCCGGTGCTGAACATAGACGAGAACATAGCACTGCCGCATTTATTGGACGGCAGGCACCTTGATAAAGAAAGACTGGACAGTGTGGTAGAGCATCTGGGACTGACGGACAGGAGAGGCAATCTTCCCAGCCAGTTATCAGGCGGACAGCAGCAGAGGGTATCCATAGGAAGGGCGCTGTACAGCCATCCGGCGATACTGCTGGCAGATGAACCTACAGGAAACCTGGACCGGAAGACCGGGGAAGAGATAATCGAACTGCTCAAGGAATCGAATAAGAAAAACGAGCAGACGCTGATACTGATAACACATGACGAGGGGCTGGCAATGCAGGCTGACAGAGTGATCAGTATAGAGGACGGAAAGATCATAAAGAACGAAAAGGTCAGAAATATCGTATAAGGGGACGGGGCGATGGATAATAAGAAGATAATATTTAAAGTGACAGGAATATATATGCGCAGGAATAAAAAGCGTACCATAATTACTTTCGCAGGCATACTGGTAATGGTTATCCTTATGACTGCCGTGTTCATCGGAAAAGATACTGTTATGGAATTTATGAGGAAGGCAGTGGAAGCCGATCAGGGAAGCTGGCATTACCAGGTATATGATATTGACGGCAGGATCGTTAATGAGATAGCAGCGCTTGACTGTATTGATGCAGTAGGTGTTTCCAGACCCCTGGGATATACGGAGTTCGAAAAGAGCGGTAATCCTGATAACACACCTTTCCTCGAGGTCAAGGGCTATTCCGATAAGCTTTTTGACTGGATGAACATAAATGTTAAGGAAGGCCGTGTGCCTCAGAATGAAAACGAGATACTTATCAGTGAGCGCGCCATTAAGGAAGGCTCCGATATAAAGACCGGCGATACCATTGATATAGATACCTTCGACAGATATATACACGCTTTCTATAAAGAGGGGGAGGAAGAAAAGATAGCACAGGGCAGTGCGCCCGGCGGTATTACATTTTTCTCCGGTTTTAATGTAATGCATGGCGATACTGTTAAGCTCCCCGACCACTTCGGATATCTTTATACAAATCCGGATTTTGAAGTGATCCATATTC
>JAEEGL012905475.1_pt1 | contig 18430 bp, 15 predicted proteins | sample 9134231 | NCBI WGS metagenome assembly JAEEGL01 (sample SAMN16246548, study PRJNA631951) | gut metagenome | biome: gut microbiome; feature: rumen; material: fiber-attached | host: Bos | place: Iran: Karaj | collected 2018-10 | reverse complement strand
GGGCTTATATTGGTCGGTGTTACGAACCAATAAAAGCACAACAAGACAATGGGAAAAATCGAACAAGGAATTCTGGGAGCCGTGGTCGGCAAAGTGGGCCCCGTGGTGGGCTATGTGAGCATGGGGCGCGCCATTGTGCGCAGCTGTCCCGGCGTGGTGCACAATCCTCGCACGGCGGCCCAGCAGGCAGGGCGCTCGGTGTTTGGCGCCGCCTCGCGGCTGGCACAGGGCATGCACGAAGCCGTTGCCCTCGGGTTGGGCGGCCCTGCCGCCGCCGCTCACATGAGCGCACGCAACCTTTTTATCAGCCTCAACCACGCCTGCATCGGCATGCACGATGGCGAGGCGACGGTCGACTATAGCGGCCTGCAGCTGGCCTACGGGGCACTGGCGCCGGTGGTCTTCGGCATGGTGCAACGCACGGGCGGGCGAAGGCTAGAAGTGGCCTTTACCACCGCAGCCGAGCATGCCGCGGCCTGCCGCTCCGACTACGTCTACCTCTTCGCCTATGCACCCGAGCTGAACAAAGGAGTGCTCTCTACCCCCGCCCTGCGGGCCGACGAGGGGATAGCCCTCACCCTGCCGACGCTCTTCGACGGCAACGAGGTGCAACTCTACGGCTTCGTGTGGAACCGTAGCCGCGAGGCGTCGCCCAGCACATGGCTCGGCGCGCTGACTCCCGAAGGGTCAGAATTGGAAGTAGATGAAGGGCTGGAGGTCGGCCGTGATGAACTGGTAGACGACGAAGACCGCAGCGACCACCACGAGGGCCATAGCCCAGAGGGGCAAGCGTGCGAAGGCGAGGCGGTAGCGGCGTTTGAGACGCACGGGGAGCCAATGCACCACCATGCCGAGGGCAAAGAGGAGGAAGGGCATCCAGTAGTGGCCCACGATGTCGGGCACCTGGGCCAGGTTCCAGTGCGACCCAATCTGGGCGACCATCTGGCTGGCGGTGCGCCAAGCCACTTCGTTGGCCTCGGCGGGGTCGAGGTTGGAGCCGCTGCGGAAGAACAATCGGGTGAAAGAGATGAAGACAAAGGTAAGGCCGGTGAACCAAGCGGTCCAGGCGCCGCGGGTGGCTCGGGCGCTCTGCGGAAGCAGATGCAGCAGGGTGTAGCCCACCAGACACACGATGACGATGAAGTGGAGCATGTTGACCAGCGGCGAGTGGAGCAGCGGCTTGAGGATGGAAAGCAGCGCCGTGAGCAGCACGAGGGTGAGGATATGGGTGATCCACCCCTGCCGTTTCCACCACTTGTAGACCAGGATGCCGAGCCCGTTGAGGCCGCCCCAGGTGATGAAATTGAACGAGGCGCCGTGCCACAAGCCGCCTAGGAGCATGGTATCCATGTTGTTGACGTTGGTACCCATGTCGTGCCGATGCTTCGGGTCGAGCAGCCAGCGCAGGGCTATGGCTGCCGCCACGACGAGGACGGCGACGGTGAAGAGGGTGCTCTGCAGGCGGAAGGCGGCGATGGCCATCATGATCGCCAGCAGGGTGTAGCTGAACCAGCCGGCCGTGCGGTTGCCGCCCAGGGGAATATAGAGGTAGTCGCGCAACCAGTGCGAGAGCGAGATATGCCAGCGTCGCCAGAAGTCGGTGGGGTTCTGCGCCTTGTAGGGCGAATTGAAGTTGAGCGGCAGGTAGAAGCCCATCAGCATGGCCACGCCGATGGCGATGTCGGTATAGCCCGAAAAGTCGGCATAGACCTGGAGCGAATAGAGCATCAAGGCCGAGAAGTTCTCGAAGGGGGTGTAGAGCGCCGGATTGTCGAACACACGGTCCACGAAGTTAACGGCCAGGTAGTCGCTCAGGATAAGCTTCTTGGTCAAGCCGTTGAGTATCCAGAACACGGCGATGCCGAAGTGGCGTCGGCCAAGGAAGAAAGGGCGGTAGAGCTGGGGTACGAACTGGTCGGCCCTCAGGATGGGGCCTGCTACCAACTGCGGGAAGAAGGAGGTGTAGAAGCCGAAGTCGAGGATGTTCGACACATGGGCTATCTTGCCGCGATAGACGTCGACGATGTAGCTGATGTTCTGGAAGGTGAAGAACGAGATACCCACGGGGAGCAGTATCTTCATGGCGATGCTGTACTCGGTGTGGAACGTGGCGTTGAAGATGTCGAGGAAGAAGTAGGCATACTTGAAAAAGCCCAGGATGCCGAGGTTGACCACCACGCCTATGATCATCAGCGCTTTCCTTGTCGCGTGCTTCTGCCTCCACTTGTCCATGCCGATGCCGAGCAGGTAGCCCAGGAGGGTGGAGAAGACCAGCAGGAACACGAAGAGGCCGGAGGTCTTATAGTAGAAGAAGAGCGACACCACAAAAAGGTAGGCGTTGCGGGCCGTGAGGCGGAGGCGGCGGGTGACCAGGAACGAGAAGCCGGCATAGACCAACAGGAAGAAGACCCAGAAGTGAATCTGGGTGAAAAGGAGCGGGTGAGCGCTGTCAAAACTCAGCAGTTGGCGCAGATATGTCAGCAGGTCGGACATCGGTCGGGGCAGTCGTGTTTAGTCTGAGTAATCGCCCAACGCCTTCAGCAATGCGTCGGCAAATAGGTTGCCCACCTGACGGTAGCCGGCGGCGGTGAAGTGCACGCGGTCGGTCTGGGCCAGTTTGTTGATACGCCACTTATCCATCGAGCGGAGGCCGCCCATCACCTCGAACTGGTCCCACACAGCCCCGTCGACCTCGCGGGCCAGGCGGTAGAAGACCTCGCGGGCCAGCTCACCGTTGGTGTTCACGCTGTAGCGGCGGCGGCCGGTCTTGCGGTAAGAGTCGTTGTTGGTGATGAAGACAAAGGCGCAGTCGGGGTTGGCAGCGCGCACCGAGTCGACAAGGGCCAGGTAGTTCTGGCGGAAGAGGGCGGTGTCGAAGTTGGTGGGCACGGCGTCGTTGATGCCGATGCCGAAAATCACCAGGTCGGGATGCAGCATGCGCAGGTCGCGCACGAAGTGGGTGCAACGCAGATAGTCGGGCAAGGCGGCGCCGTTGACGCCGATAGAGTTGTAGGAGAAGCCCGCATGGCGGTTGTCGAGGTAGAGGCCGGTGAGGGTGAACTGCTGGCCTGGCTGGCAGGGCAGCACGACGGCAAACGAGTCGACAGGGGCACCAAGGTTAAAGACAAAACGGTCGGTACGGGGGTCGACGTAGGAGGGATAGATATCGCGGCCGTCGACATGCATAAGGGGCACCACGGCCGAGTCGGAACGGCCGATGACGACGACGCGGTTGGTGGCATAGTCTACCGTGGGTTCATTCATCACCACCTGCACCTCGGTAACGGTGTCGATGGCCGTCACCGCTATTCCACATAAGCCCAAGGGGTAGGTGTGTTCTTTGGCCACACAGCGATTGAGCAGCACCTTCTCGCGGCAGTGGATGCGGTAGTCGGGCGGATTGTTGCAGCGTGCCGCAGCCGAGTAAGGGAATGCCATGCCGCGAGGTCCCACAAGGTTGGGATGGCGCTCAAGGATGCGGCAGCGGATGGTATTGGTCAGGGTACCGGCCTGTACGTGCGAGCCGCCGATGTGCACAATGTTAAGGTTGCCGCTTCCGGTGGTCACGAGGCGCTGCCAGCGGTCGACAAGGGCCTGCATGGCCGGCGAGGCGCTGTCGTAGTGCAGCACATTGGAGTCGTAGCGGATAAAGTCGTATTCCTGCGCATGCAGGTCCTGGCCGACAAAGAGGCCCATCAAACCTGCCAAGACAATGGTCAATAAGCTATTTCCTCTTGCTTTTCTCATTTTTCGTTTTTCCGTTTTCCTTTTTGAGTTTCCGTTCGAGGCAGAAAAGGGTGTAGCTGTTTTCGAGTGCCTGCGCGAGACGGTCGCCCATGAGGTCGGCGCCGCGCTGCGAGAAGTGGATGTAGTCCTGTCCGGCGAGGCCTTGACGGCTCCACTCGGGCATGGTGTTCTGCCCACCCATGGCATGGTAGATGCTCCAGAAGGCCGCGCCGTGGGCTACGGCCGTGGCCGCCAGACTGTCGACCAGCTGCGGCAGCATGGGGTAGGTCTGCAACTGACCTTTCACGCGGGTACTCATGTCGCTGGGGCCTACAAAGAGCAGCTTTGCCTTGGGACAACAGCGGCGCAGGTGGTCGATCTGGCGTCCGAGGCTTTCGCAGTAGGTGGAAATTTGCTTTCCGGTCTTAAGATAAGGTACCGAGTTGCCGCCGAATTGCAGGATAATGAGTCCGATGTCCATCTGTGCATAGGCGTCGGTGAGTTTTTCGGATGGTATGAGGGTGAACTGCTGACCCGAACAGCCGCGCATGGGGATGTTGTCGACCGCAAGGCCGGGACCGTCGTCGACCAGGATGCCGTAGAGGTCGGCATTGCCGCGCACCGTGAGGCGCAGGGCGTCGGTGGCCGAATCGAGCAGCCAGGTGAGGTTTGAGATGCCCCCTTCGTCGTCGCTCAGGGGGTAGTTGGCTTTGTGGGCGCGGTCGGTGAGGTCGGCGGCGAAATGATGGCCGCGGTTGTTATAGAGCAGAGTGACCGATGAGAAGCGCTTGGCACGGTCGTCGACGGTCTTGAGCTGTGCCGCCCGCAGACTGACGGTAGCACTGCCGCCGGCCATCCGGAAGCACTGCATCATGGGGCCGTAGTCGCCACGGCTGCGTACGACCGTGCTGTCGCCAAACGAGGAGAGGTGCAGCAGTTCGCCGGTGGTGCTCTGACGAATGGTGGGCGAGGGTGTGATGGTGTGGAACGGCACCATACCGGGGCCGCCGCCGCCGAAACGTTGCTGCATGCGGGTGCGAAGGCGCGAGGTGAGGTGGTCCATCTCGATCTGTGAGTCGCCGTAGTGCAACACTCGCACTGTGCGTCCGTCGCGACGGGCTCGTTCGGCCACACGCCAGAAGGCATCCAGATAGTGGGCGTCAGGAAGCCAGAAACGGAGATTGCCGCTTGTGACCAATGAGCGGTAGTAGCTCACGGTGTCACGCAGTTGCAACATCTCGGGCGATTCGGCAGGAGCGGTATTGATTTCTACTGGCTTACGCTGTTCCACAAGGGCATGCAGCGAGGTAAATCCCACATGCCGCCCTGCCACCTCGACACCGTCGGCGGGGAAGATGGCACCCAGCGTCGCCAGGGCCACTATGATGCTTGTAAAGAAAAGTAGTATGCGTCCGGGCTTCATTTCCCTTTCTCCAGTTTCTCCACTCGTTCAACCAAACGCTCTATATTGCGAAGCACAACCTCAATCTTGCGGCGCTTGGAGGCTTCGGTCGCAGGGCTGCCGAAGACACTCTGGTTCGACGCTATCGAGCGGGTGACGCCGCTTTGGGCACCGATGGTGACATGGTCGCCCACAGTGATATGACCTACAAGGCCGGCCTGACCCGCGATGATGCACTGCTCGCCGACATGGCAACTGCCGGCAATGCCCACCTGCGAGGCCATGGCGGTATTGCGCCCGATGACAACATTATGGGCCACCTGGCAGAGGTTGTCTATCTTGACACCTTCGTGCAGGATGGTGCTACCGATAGAAGCACGGTCGATGGTTGTGTTGGCACCCACCTCGACATTGTCCTCGAGGATGACGTTGCCAATCTGGTCTATCTTGTTCCACGTGCCATCGTCGGCAGGGGCAAAGCCGAAACCGTCGCTACCTATGACGGCACCGGCATGAATGATGCAGTTGCGGCCAATCTCAACCCCTTCATATACCTTGACACCGGCATAGAGGATGGTGCCGTCGCCAATGGTGACATTGTCGCCAATGGTGACGTTAGGGTATATCTTCACGTCGTTGCCGATGCGACAATGGCGCCCCACAACGGCATAAGGGCCCATGTAGAGGCGCTTGCCGAGCTTGCTTCCACGTCCCACGTGGCTGCGGCAGGAACGACCTTTGGGTGGCTTGCTACGCTCATTGAAGGCATGCAGCAGGGCAGCTACGGCCAGATAGGGGTTGTCGACCCTGATGAGGGTGGATTGTACCGGCGTCTCTGGCTCAAAGTCACGCCTCACGATGACGATGGAGGCACGCTGCTCATAGATATAATGAGTGTACTTGGGGTTCCCCAGGAAGGTAATGCCACCCTCGCAACCCTCTTCAATCTTGCAGGGTTTCCATACGCGGGTGTTCTCATCGCCCTCCACGGTGCCATGCACCAGTCGGGCCAGTTCTTTGGCTGTATATTGCATTTCTGTTTACTCGTCGTTGAATTCTATCACTCCTCGCTGGTGCGTGATGCGGAGGTTACTCATCTGCTCGTCGCTGACGAAGCCGTCACCCAGGGTGACACGATTGCCATTGACGGCACGTACAGGGTGGTTGGAGAAGACGATATCCTCGTCGTCACGCCATATGATGTCTTCCAGGTAGACCGTGTCGCCGGTGCCATAATCAATCACCACCACGTTTTCGGTGGCCTTCATTATCTTGCGGTCGTCGTATGAGATGGCCTGGTCGGCATGGATGGCGGTCTTGATACGGTGACCTGCGTCGTAGAAACGCAAGTCGACACCCTTGGGATAGTGTGTGAGAGGCGAAGGGTCGCTGTAGCGCCTGATAAGGGGTGCATCGAGCTCCATCTGCAGGCGCCCTTGCTCGCTGCGGCGCACATGGGCTGCCTTGACCTCCTGGTCGGGCGGGTTCTGTCGCTCAAAGCGCCTTATGTCGTTCATGTCGCCCGAACAGGAAAGGAGAATCCCCAAAAAGGGTAAGGCGAAAGAGGCTGACGCAAGTGCCTTGCGCCAGCCATATCTTTTCTCCTCACTTCTCTCTCTCATCCTATTGTCTGGTTCTCACGGTGGTCACCACACCAATCCAACCCGGCACGCGGTAGCTCTTGCCATTCTCGAGGCCAGCCATGAAGGCGTCAGTCTGCTTGGGATAGTGGGCGGCATAGGTGCTGATGAGCTTGTTGCACTGCTCGATGTTCTCCTCGGTGGGCTCCACACTCTTGGCCTTGTTCAGGGCATCGACGGCAGCCCAGTAGGCGCTGCGGCCGTTCACGTTATCCTCGGTGGCACTGCCGGTGCTCGAACCGTAGAGGATGGCGATGCGCATGTAGGGCTCACCCTTGGTGGCATCGACGGCAGCGGCATTGTTGTAAGCCGTGCGGGCGGCGCTGTAGCTCTTCTGGCCGGCATAGGCATGACCCAGGTAGAGGTAGGCGGTGTAGCGGTCCTTACCCTCGACTCCCTTGACGGCGTCGTTCAGGTATTCGACAGCCTTGGAGTACTGTTCCTTCGAGAGGCACATCATACCCATGCGCATGGCCGTGGCGGGCGTGGGCTCGAGGCGGTAGAGATTCTCGGTGGCCTGGAAGAAGAGGGGCTCGTTGGTGCAACGCTTGCGCGTCATGATGCCGGTGATCTTCTTGAGGAGCTCGATGTTCTCAGGGTCGGCCTCGAACTTCTTACCGTAGATTTCGACCAACTGCTCGCAGCTGGCGTAGGGCGAGAAGGCAGCTTCGACGCTGGCGATGTAGCCACGTATCTCGGCCGACTTCACACTGTCCGCGGCATTCTTCTGCAGCTCGTCCTCGAGCAAATCGCTGGCGACATCGTAGTTGTCGACCACCAGGGTAGGCTCAGCATAGCCGGCACGCACGTAGTTGATGGTGGCCTCCATGTACTTCACCAGGTATCCAGCCTCGAGGCCGCCCTCCATGTTGGCGGCATCGTTGTAGAGGCGGTAGTAGCGCTCCAGACCGTCGGCACCGAGCAGGCTTTCCAGCTCCATGGCCTTCATGGCCGTCACCTTCGAGGCCTCGCCGAAGTTGGCGATACGGGTGTCGTAGAGGGCCATGAGCTCTTCGATGAGCTCGGCACGCTCCTCAGGGGTAGCGGCGACCTTGATCTTGGCCTCCATGATGTTCACACCGCGGGTGTAGATGTTCTTGCCGTTCGACGGGCACTTCTGCACAAAGGTCTTCCAGTAGGGGTAGGCGTCGACGAGATAGCGTTCGTCGTTCGAGGCGGTGTACTGCTTCCAGTTGTCCTGGTAGAGGGCCACGGGTTCGCGCATAGCTTCCTGCAACTCCTCGGGGCAACCTTTGATGTGCTGTGCCGTGGCGGGCACCACAGTGGCGCTGAGGAGCATTCCAATCATCAGTTTCTTGATCGTTTTCATTGTTATTGTTGTTGTTTAGTTTTTGTCTCTTTTATGATTTAGTACCCCTAAGGGGTGCTTTCTTGCTCAATCGTATTTGCGCTTGAAGAACCAGCGCTCGCAGCTGCTCACGGCAATGCCGAAGGTGAGCGTGTTGCGCTGCAGCACCTCGCGGCTGCCCAGGCTGCTGTAGCCCACGCTGAGGGTAAGGAGCGATTTGCCTTTGCGCATCGGGAGCGTGGCCCCGAGGCCGCCACCCCATTCGTCGACGCGATGCTCCGTGCCGCCCAGGTTGAGTCGCAATACCCCCTGCTCGGCGTGCACGCCCAAGCTCCAGCTGATACGGCCCCAGTAGCTGGCGGCATCCATGTTGCCCATCTTCTCGAAGCCCACGGCATAGCGGCTATAGGGGCCGTAGGTAAGGGCGCTGACACCCAGTATCGAGGGCGTCTGTCCTTCGGTGTAGCGCATCCCCTGCCAGTTGGCAAAGGTGGCGTCGACGGCCAGCTGCCACTGCTTGTTGCGTTCCAGGCTCAGGCCTACGCCCACGGTGTGGGCCTGCTCCATCCGGCTTTCGAAGCCGGCCTCGTTGCCCTCCTGCGGGAAGATGATGTCGATCGGCTGGTCCTCATAGCCTGTATGGTAGGTGTAGACCATGGCCTCCTCCTGCACCCGCAGGTCGCGGTAAGGTTTGTAGACGGCACCCAGGCCGAGGGTGTAGCGGCTGCCCAGCGGCTGGCGCATCTGCAAACCCAGGTCGAAGGTCACGTTGTGCAGCTCGGTGCTCTTGTAGCGCCGGCTGGGCATATAGTAGGTGCTGTCGCTCCCGGGGAAGGTGTAAAGGATGTTGCGCTGGATGTCACCCGTGATATAGTTGACGTTGAAACCCAGCTGCAGGTCGGGCCGCTGGCCTTTGCCTCGCAACACGTTGAAAGCCATGCCGAGAAACACCTCGTTGATGCCACCCGTGCCGTCGTAGACGGTCTTCACCATCCCACCGGGGTAGGTAGCGCTGTTCTGCTGCACGACCGACTCGTAGTTGACGGTGCTGTAGGGCATCAGACCACCGGCCAGCTTCCACCAGCGCGTGAGCGGCATGGCCACCAGCAGGTAGCCCAGGTTGCCGTCGGCGTCGAACTGGCTGTTGACGTTGTCGCGCAGGGTGCTCATCTGCACCTCGACACCCATGTCGAAGACGAAACTCTCCATCTCGACCGCACCATAGGAGGCAGGGTTGAAGGGATTGACGTAGTTGCTCCCGCCGCGGGTGTAGGTCACGCCGCCCATGCGGGTGACGGTAGGCAGGTTGTAGGGCGTCTGGCTCAGACCGAGGCCGAACTGCGAGTAGGGCATGTTAAAACCGTTCTGCGCCATAGCCGTGGCGGGCCAAAGAAGCCCCACGGCAAGAAGGGCGCCGGCGCACAAGGCCAGGCCCAGGGTGTGTATGCTATCGTGTCTTTTCATTGTCGTTGTAGGTTAGTATCTCGTTGAGTCCTATGTGGGTCAGGTGCGGCTGCCGCTCCCAGCCTTCGGCGCCGCCGGTGGCCAGCAGGTCGGCATCACCGCCGGTGAGGAGCACCCGCAGGTGCGGACAGCGTTGGCGGTAGAGGGCCACATAGCCCGCCAGGGCCAGCATCGTGGCACCCAGCGTGCCGGCCAGGATGCACTCCTCGGTCGACCGGCCCAGCACCGGCGCCCGCTTCACCCCTTCGAGGCTCACCAGCGGCAGGCGCGCCGTGCCGCTGTGCAGGGCCTGCAAGCCCATGCGCAACCCCGGCATGATGGCGCCGCCATGGTAGACACCGTCGGCCGACAGGAAGTCGACCGTGATGCAGGTGCCCGCGTCGACCACCAGGCAGTCGTCGCCGGCATGCAGCGCCCAGGCGCCACAGGCAGCGGCCACGCGGTCGGGGCCCAGCGTGCGGGGGGTCTTGTAGTCGAGCTCGATGGGCAACGGGGTGTCGGCGTCGAGCACCATCAGCGGACAGCTGAGCTCGCGCCTCACAGCGTCGAGCATCGCCGCATCGCCGCTCGCGCAGGCCATGGCCCGCCCCACCTTTTCGGCACCTCCGAACGGGGCGGCATCCGCCATGCTCCACTCGCCACTCGCCGTCAGCGCGTGACCCTCGAAGGTGGCCCACTTCACAGCCGTGTTGCCTATGTCGATGGTCAGATTCATGCTCCGTGGGCGTTGCCTTTCTTGTTATACATGTTCATCGTGCGGTCTATGCCCTGGGTCACAAAGCAGCGGATTGCCTCGCAGGCAGTCTGCAAGGCCTCCTGGACGGCGGCCTCTTCGTCGGCCGTGAAACGTCCCAGCACATAGTCGACCTGCTGACCGCGGCCGAAGTTGGACCCCACCCCCACCCGCAGGCGGTTGTAAGCCTGGGTGCCCAGGTGCTGCTCGATGTCGGTCAGCCCGTTGTGTCCACCCGCGGCGCCCTGCTTCTTGATGCGCAGCACACCCGGGTCGAGGGCAATGTCGTCGACCACCACCAGCAGGTTGGCCAGCTCGACCTTCTCGGTCTGCAGCCAGTAGTTCACCGCCTTGCCGCTGAGGTTCATATAGGTGGTGGGCTTGATGAGCACCAGCGTGCGCCCTTTGAAGCGCACCTCGGTGCGGTAGGCATGGCGCTCCAGGCTCCACCGCGCTTCGGCGGCGCGGGCCAGAGCGTCGACCACCATGAAGCCGGCATTGTGGCGCGTGCCTTCGTATTCGGCACCCACATTGCCCAGCCCCACTATGAGATATTTGCTCATTGCGTCAACATCAGTTTCTTTGCAAACCTCTTTCTTACAGAGACTTGCAAGCCATTTTGGCCATTTCATCACGGTCAGTTTTGGGTGCAAAGATACGACTTTTTTATAAAAGAACAAAAAACAATATTATCGCGCACCCCACGACCCGGGATATCCCCACCCCCACCCCTACCCCTCCCCAGGGAGGGGACGGAGAAAAGTGTACTGCCCAGTGTTGAGGGACATAGGCTGTGCTGCCGTCCCCTCCTCAAGGATAAATTCCACTGCCTCCACCCCTCCCTCAGGGACAATTTCCGCGGCAGCCGTCCCCTCCCTCAGGGACAATTTCCGTGACCGTCGTCCCCTCCCTCGGGGATAATTTCCGTGACCGTCGTCCCCTCCCTCGGGGAGGGGCAGGGGAGGGGGAAAAATGCAACAAAGAGAGTTGACAAGACAATGCTAACCCCCACCCCTACCCCTCCCTAGGGAGGGGACGAACCAGAGAAAAGAGTACTGGCCAGTGTTGAGGGACATAGGCTGTGCTGCCGTCCTCTCCTCAAGGATAAATTCCACTGCCTCCATCTCTCTCTCGGGGACAATTTCCGCGGCAGCCATCCCCTCCCTCGGGGATAATTTCCGTGACCGTCGTCCCCTCCCCCGGGGAGGGGCAAGGGGAGGGGGAAAAATACGACAAACAGTGTTGACAACGCCCCCCACCCCTACCCCTCCCCAGGGAGGGGACGAACATTTCATCGTGCACGATATAAACAGCGCTCCGCCCCCCCCTGTTTTCCCCTCGCTTCGGCTCCGACCTGACAGCATCGCCAGACCGCAGCATCTCCGACTCATGTCCGACAGTGGTCCGACCGCAGTCGGACCGCAGTCGGTGTTGTCACGCCTCATCCCTGGGCCTCATTTTGCCCCCGCGCGGAATTGGTCGCGCACGACACAAACGCCTGCAAACACCACCCCCGACAACCCGTCTACATCCGACCCACACAAAGCAGTAAAATAATTTTTTTGCGCGGTTCGGAAATTTTTTTGTATTTTTGCATCGAGAATTTCACTGAAACAACAATAAGTATGAAAAACAATGTATTTCTTGTGATCACTATGTTGTTAATGTCTACAGCCGCACGGGCACAAGTGACACAATTCGAAATAGACGCAACGTCGAATTCCATCATCCGGGCAGTGGATGACGAGTATGTACTCATATATTCAGAGCGGAATTCAACAAATGCTTGGTTTCTACTCTACCGTGACGGCAATTCGACAGCGCAAGCATTTAAGGTGCCTTTGTTGACGGGTATGCAAATACAGGTGCGTGACGTGCGAATCTTTGACGGCAGGACAGCGTACTTTTGCGGGACTATGGAATTGTTTGGAACTACTAGTGGATTGGTTGGCTGTTTTGATATCCAGTCGCTTTTTTCCGGCACGGGTACTGTGAGTTATGAATACCCCGTGTGGGGGAGCGAGTGGATGTACCCCACCGACTTGCAACGGCTCGATTTGTTCACCGACGGGGGGCAGGTATGTATGGCCATGGTGGGGAAATGCAAGTATGATCCCTCCAATCCCCAAAACGGTACCACCGTGGTGTCGGCAACGTATAACGGTTCAAATTGGGTCATGTACACTTATTGCCACAAGAATGAGACTCTTCGATTCACCGACATAGCCTGCCTTGACCATGCTGTCATGGCGGTGGGTCATGGGCTGGACGACTCGTCGTGCTATGTAAAGACGTTCCGTCCGACGACAAACTTTCCCGGCAGTCCCTACGTCAACGGAGTGGTTCATCAAATCAACTACGGTTCGGCGTCGGGTGACGTGCGGTGTACACGGTTTGCCGACGACACGGTCTTGCTGGCCGTGTTCGACGACCTGTTTGGCGTGAGGACGGCGTTGCACAAGGTAGAGGTCGACAACACGGGGAGGCCGTTCCTGACCGGCACATGGATAACCCATCCCAGCACCGCGCAGCCCTATGGCAGCGGCTGGCGACAGCGCGAGCTGGCGGCATCGGATTACGGTGTTGTATGGCTTCTGCAGCAGGCGGCTTATCCGGGAGTGGCCGATTCCACGCTGACAGACTGGGTGTTGCGGATGTCGATTCCCGGTTCTGCCCCGACAAATTTGATAGACACTTGGCATCCGATACACAATGTTAATCTGTCAATGGACCTCAATACTGCGGGGACGGCACCGTGGACGTCGCTGGACGGCATTAGATTGCGCACGCACGGTACCTTGTGGCCAGCCAGTGGGAGCAACTGCCATACGCACGCCGATCAGCAAGTGATTCGCAAGTCGGCGACGATGGAGGATTTCGGTATAGCCGAAGGTATGGAATACTATTTGTTCCCATCATTGATGTTTGCACCACTTGTTTTTGAAATCAACACAACGGTGATTTGTACAAGAAACAACGAAAATGAATAGGAGGACACGGCAATGAAAAGAAAAGCGATGATAATGGCATTGTCACTTGTGATACTGTCGATAGGCGCGCGAGCGCAGTACTCGGACTGGTACTACCACCGCACATACGACACCATTGAGTGGAAGGCCCCCAACGGCTACTATTCGTGGTGGGAGTTCGAAGCTTACCATGAAAATAACTTGACATTGAGCATTAAAGAAACACATGCCCATATAGCTTTGATTGACTCTTCTGAATTGTTGATGTATTTTTATACTCCCGTCCCACTGAAAATAGTGGGTCTTGCCGGGACTTGTTACAGAGGAATATATGAGAACTATCATTTGGTTATAGATACTGATGGTTGTCAAGAATACTTCCTGCTTTACGATGCTGTGGGCGATAGTTTTCCATTGATGGGTAGGTTGCCATGGAATCCCTTCGACCCCCATCGCACACTGCATGTAAAACTTCACGGAGACAGGGACGACTGCGAATACAGCTGGGGAGGGGTCGGTGCGCTCGATAGTTGCTGTAATATTTGTTACCATGAACAGTATGTGCCCATTTATGAGTACTATTTCGACTCTGCCATATATGTCAACGACTCGTTCTATGTGGGAGGCACTTGCTATGGCATTAGTTGGAAAACAAACCTAGGCCGTATCACAACGTATGGGACGGCGAGCACAGACAGAAATCTGGGATATATAGTTTGTAATAGTGAATATCAATCCAACGGTATGGGTGGTATTGAGTGGAGTGACTGGTGTCAACCATTCAATATAAAGCACAAATGGAAAGTGCAATTCAATCCGCATACAGGTGTCCAATACAACACATTCCAGACTACACCGTGGTATTGGCCCGGCAGTCGAAATCATCTGGATGTCCTGTTGATCTACCCCATCATTGAGGTGGATACCACGGTGCCACCGGAGGATGCCTGCGTGCCGGTGGGCAATGTGGAGGTGTTCCCGTCGGGCTCGTCGGCCATGGTGACATGGGACGACTTCCCCAACTACACCGCCGTTACGTTGCGTTACGGCCACATCAACGTTCCGCAGAATCAATGGACGTCGGTTGACGTCACGGGCCAGGCGATGTACACCATCACAGGGCTCAGTATGGGTTCCATGTACGGTGTCAGCCTCCAGTCCGAGTGTGACAAGACCTTAATGCCGTGGAGCCATACGGTGTCATTCTACATCGCCAACGACACCAATGCGAACGACAGTACGGGTATAGCGGAGCCCACGTTGCTTTCGCAGTTGACCTTCTTGCAGCCCAACCCTGCGCGTGACGAAGTCCATATCAGCTCCAGCTTCAACCTGCAGCGACTCGAACTTCACGATGCCGCCGGTGTACTCGTCTACAGTGAGCCGGTCTTCGGTCATATGGTGACGATAGATGTCTCGAAGATGCGCTCTGGCACATACATCATGACCATCCATACCAAAAGCGGAACCACCCACAAACGGCTGGTGATAGTCCACTGACCTCTGTTGCAAAAGACATCGTTTGCTGTTCCTGCGAAAACTTTTTTTGCGCGGTTCGGAAATCTTTTGTATTTTTGCATCGCTTTTTATAGTATAACAGATATATCGGAACTATGTTCGATTTCGAAACTACCGTAAGCGGTATAGAGTTCAAGGTGAGGCAGTTGGCCGACGAGGTGCATCGGCTCCGCTCCCTTGTGGAACAGCGTGACGACCGTATCTGGGAACTCGAAGAAGCGCTCAAAAAAAGTGAAATAACAATTAATAACTTAAAACAGGAAAACAAATTAGTTAAATTAGGGAATAGGCTGACTGAAGGAAACGACAGTGCTGAATTGAAGCTGACCATCAATCAGATGATTCGCACCATTGACAAAAGTCTGGAGATAATGAAAGGGATGGAATGATGGAAACGGTATCGGTATCGGTAAACATACTGGGGCGGACCTACCGCCTGCGAGTGGCCGCCCACGACGAGGCGGTCCTGCGCAAAGCGGCACAGACCATCGAGGAGCAGGCAAAACAGTATGGTAACATGTATGCCTATAACGACCATCAAGACTTGCTGGCAATGGTGGCATTGACTCAGATTACACAACTGACCAAGATACAGGACTCGCTCCGCTACAAAGACACCGACCTGGCGGAGCGGCTGCAATCGATCGACAGCGTACTCGACGGAATACTGCATCCGACCCAAAACAGTTTGTAAACTCAACACCATTTACAAACCGAGTCGGCTCAGGGGCGGGTAGGTTGTCCCGCAGAGGCCTCTGGCCCCCGCAGGCAAAATAGCTGATACGCCCGGCGCTCAAATCCTAACAGTTCCAGAGTTTACCAATACTCCCGGAGGGCTTTCGGATGCAGTTCTTTTTCTTTCGCTCCCCTCTCGTCGCCTGCCAGTCGCCGTCCCCACAACAAACAAAATCTCATCACACACAATGGAAGTACTATTCATTATCATCGGAGTGGTCGTAGGCGGCGGCGTGGGCGTGTGGCTCACCACCGGCGTGCTGCGCAACAAACTCCTGAGCAAAAGTCAACAAGTGCTCAAAGACGCCGAAGAGAAAGGCGAGATGCTCAAGAAAGAGAAAATCCTGCAGGCCAAAGAGCAGTTCATGCAGATGAAGAGCGAGCACGACAAGCGTGTCAACGACCAGAACAACAAGATGCGCGACGCCGAGAACAAGCTCAAACAACGCGAGCAGACCCTCAACCAGAAAGTCGACGACCTTCAGAAGAAGAGCAACGAACTCAAAGGGGTGAGCGACAACCTCAACAAGCAGATTGAATCCCTCCACCAGCGCCAGGCCGAAGTGGAGAAAGTCTACAAAGAAAGCATCGACAAGCTGGAGCATATCGCCGGCATGAGCGCCGAAGAGGCCAAGAAGCAACTCGTCGACTCGATGACCGAAGAGGCCCGGGCCGAAGCATCGACCTCGATCATGGAGATTGTGGAAGAGGCCAAGCTCACCGCCGCCGAACAGGCCAAGAAGGTCGTCATCCAGAGCATCCAGCGCACCGCCACCGAGACCGCCGTCGAGAACACCGTCTCGGTCTTCAACCTTGAAAACGAGGAGGTCAAAGGCCGCATCATCGGTCGCGAAGGCCGCAACATCCGCACCCTCGAAAGCCTCACCGGCGTGGAGATCATCATCGACGACTCGCCCGACGCCATCATCATCAGCGGCTTCGACCCCGTGCGCCGCGAGATTGCACGCCTCTCTCTCCACAAGTTGGTCACCGACGGCCGCATCCACCCCGCCCGCATCGAGGAGGTCGTCGCCAAGACACGCCGGCAGATTGAACAGGAAATCAACGAGGTGGGTAAGCGCACCTGCATCGACCTCGGCATCCTCAACCTCAACCACGAACTGGTCCGTATGGTGGGCCGCATGAAATACCGCTCTTCCTACGGACAGAACCTGCTGCAGCACAGCCGCGAGGTGGCCAACCTGGCCGCCACCATGGCCGCCGAGCTGGGCCTCAACCCCAAGATGGCCAAACGCGCCGGTCTGCTCCACGACATCGGCAAAGTGCCCGAGACCGACCCCGAGCTGCCGCACGCCATCTTCGGTATGCGCCTGGCCGAGAAATATAAAGAGCACCCCGATATCTGCAACGCCATCGGCGCCCACCACGACGAGATTGAGATGACCAACCTCATCAGCCCCATCATCCAGGTGGCCGACGCCATCAGCGGTGCCCGCCCCGGCGCCCGCCGCGAGGTCGTCGAGGCCTATATCAACCGACTCAACAAGCTGGAACAGATGGCCATGGCATTCCCCGGTGTCGTCAAGACCTATGCCATCCAGGCCGGCCGCGAGCTCCGCGTTATCGTGGGTGCCGACAAGGTGAGCGACGTCGAAGCCAACAAGCTCAGCTACGACCTCTCTCGTCAGATTCAGAACGAGATGACCTACCCCGGCCAAATCAAGGTCACCGTCATCCGCGAAACCCGCGCCATCAACTACGCGAAGTAAAAGTAAGCTATGCTAGTATCGGCTATTCACTGGAATGTCGACCCCATCATCTTCCACATCGGGAGCTTCGGGGTTCGCTACTACTCGATGGGCTTCCTGCTGGCCTTCCTGCTGGGTTACTACATCCTCCGCTGGATATTCAAGCAAGAGAAGGTGCGCGGCGAATACCTCGACAACCTGCTGATATATGTCTTCCTGGCCGTGCTTATCGGTGCCCGTCTGGGACATTGTCTCTTCTACGATGCCGACTATTTCCTCACCTCCGAGCACTGGGTCGAGATATTCTGGCCTTTCGAGAACGGCCACTACACCGGCTTTGCCGGCCTGGCCAGCCACGGTGCCGCCTTCGGCATCCTGATAGCCATGTGGCTCTACTGGCGCAAATACCGCCTCAACCCATGGTGGATACTCGACAGGATTGTTATCGTCGTGGCCCTCGGCGGTGCCTTCATCCGCATGGGCAACCTCTTCAACAGCGAGATATACGGCTGCGAGACCACCCTGCCGTGGGGCTTCATATTCGAGCGCAACGGCGAGACCGTCCCCAAGCACCCCACCGGCCTCTACGAGGCGTTGAGCTACCTGATTATTTTCGCCGTGTCGATATGGCACTACTGCCATAAGAAAGGGAACCTGCGCACCGGCAACCTCTTCGGATGGTGGCTGGTGGCGCTCTTCGGGGCCCGCTTCCTCATCGAGTTTGTGAAGACCAACGGCGTCATCGAAGGCAGCCCCCTGCTGAAAGGCCAGTGGCTCAGCATCCCCTTCATCATCGGCGGCTTGGTGATCGTGTGGCTCTCCCGCCACGGGAAAATCGAGCAAGCCACCTTCCCACAAGGCGAGGTGAAGAAAATCACCGACCGGTGGGACGAAAAAATAGAAAAAGAACAGAAAAAGAAATGAAAACGTTAATCTTGGTACGCCACGGCGAAAGCGCGTGGAATAAACTCAATCTTTTCACCGGCTGGACCGATGTCGACCTCACCGAAGCCGGCATGGCCGAAGCCTGGGAGGCCGGCAAGCTGCTGGTGGCCGAAGGCTACCGCCCCGAGCTCTGCTTCACCTCCTACCTCAAACGGGCCGTGAAGACCCTCAACCAGATGCTCGACGCCATGAACATGGACTGGCTGCCGGTGCAGAAAAGCTGGCGCCTGAACGAAAAGAGCTACGGTGCCATCCAAGGCCTCAACAAAGCCGACACCGC
>JAEEGL017191824.1_pt1 | contig 18431 bp, 15 predicted proteins | sample 9134231 | NCBI WGS metagenome assembly JAEEGL01 (sample SAMN16246548, study PRJNA631951) | gut metagenome | biome: gut microbiome; feature: rumen; material: fiber-attached | host: Bos | place: Iran: Karaj | collected 2018-10 | reverse complement strand
GTCGTCCTCCTGGAGCTGGTTCCGGTACCTTTCGTAGTCCTTCGGGAAGACGATCACCTCGACCGTCCCGACCATGTCCTCAAGCGTGACAAAGGCCATCATCTGGCTGTTCTTGGTGGTCTTCAGCGTTTTCCCGGTGATCATGCCGCCCACGGTCACGCGCGTGTTGTCGCGCGCCTGGGACTCCCCGCTCTCCTCGTCCACGATAAAATCGGTGGTCAGGGCGGTCACGTTCTTCTTCATGAGCTCCAGGTCCTCTTCCAGCGGATGGCCGCTTAAGTAGACGCCCAGCATCTCCTTTTCAAACCCGAGCTTCGTGTACTTGTCGAACTCGCCCACTTCGGGATAAGGCGCGGTGATATCGTTCTTCGGGTCGTGCCGCATCTCGTCCATGTCGAAGAGGCTGAACTGGCCTGAGACCGAGTCTTTTTTGCTGCGCTCCACCTGTGCCAGGATCGTGGGATAGTGGATCAGCTGCTGCTTCCTGGTATAGCCGAACGAATCGAAGGCGCCGGCCTTGATGAAACTTTCGACGGTCTTCTTGTTGACCTCGCGGTTCGTGAGCCGCTCCATGAAGTCGCGGAGGCTCCGGTAGGGCCCGTGCTTCTCGCGCTCCAGGACGATCTCGTCCACGACGTTCCTGCCGATGCCCTTGATGGCGTTCAGCGCGTAGCGGATCTTCCCGTCCGAGACCGAAAACGCGCCCACGCCCTCGTTAATGTCGGGCGGCAGGATCTCGATCTTCATCTGGCGGCAGCTGTAGATGTAGGACGCCACCTTGTCCGAATTTTCAATGACGGATGTCATCAGGGCCGCCATGAACTCGCGCGGGTAATAATACTTGAGCCAGGCGGTCTGATAGGCCACGACCGCGTAGCAGGCGGCGTGGGACTTGTTGAACGCGTAGGAGGCGAAGGCCGTCATCGTGTCGAAGATCTGGTCCGCGACTTTTTCATCGATGCCCCGCGCGACACAGCCGGGCACGCCCTCCTCCGGGTTTCCGTACACGAAGCTCTGCCGCTCCGCGTTCATGACCTCGTGCTTCTTCTTGGACATCGCGCGGCGCACCAGGTCCGCGCGCCCCAGAGAATACCCGCCCAGGTCGCGGACGATCTGCATGACCTGCTCCTGGTAGACGATGCAGCCGTAGGTCGGCTTCAGGATGGGCTCCAGCTCGGGGCACATATAGGTGACCGCCGCATGGTTCCTCTTGCCTTCCAGATACTGCGGGATGAAGTCCATGGGGCCCGGCCGGTACAGCGAGATGCCGGCGATGACGTCCTCCAAAGAGTCCGGCTGCAGGCTCTTCATGAACCCGCGCATGCCGGCGGATTCCAGCTGGAAGATGCCGTCGCAGTCGCCGGTGCCGATGTATTTGTAGATCTTTTTGTCATCGTAATCCAGGCGACTAAGGTCCACGTCGGTCCCGGTGGACTGCCTGATGTTCTTCACCGCGTCCGCGATCACGGTCAGCGTCCTGAGCCCCAGGAAATCCATCTTGAGAAGACCCAGCTCCTCGATGGTGGTCATGGTGAACTGCGTGGTCAGCGGCGAATCGGACGAGGTCCTGGAAAGCGGGACGTATTCGTCCATCGGGAGCTCTGTGATCACCACGCCGGCCGCGTGCGTGGACGTGTGGCGCGGCAGGCCCTCGAGCTTCATGCCCATGTCGATGACGCGGCGCGCTTCCGGATCTCCCTCGTACTCCGCGCGGAAGTCCGGGGACGTCTCCAGCGCCCGCTTCAGCGTGATGTTCAGTTCGTTCGGAACCAGCTTCGAAAGGCGGTCGCAGAAACTGTACGGCAGGTCCAGGACGCGGCCGACGTCCCGAAGGACGCCCTTCGCGGCCAGGGTGCCGAACGTGATGATCTGGACGACCTCTTCCTCGCCGTATTTCCGAATGACGTAGTCGATGACCTCCTGCCGCCTCTCATAGCAGAAGTCCACGTCGATATCGGGCATGGACACGCGCTCCGGGTTCAGGAAGCGTTCGAACAGGAGCTGATAGCGGATGGGGTCGATGTCTGTGATCCTAAGCGAATAGGCCACCACGGAGCCCGCGCCCGAGCCGCGGCCGGGGCCCACCGGGATGCCGTGGTCCTTCGCGTATTTGATGAAATCCCAGACGATCAGGAAATAGTCCACGTAGCCCATGCTGCGGATGGTGGAAAGCTCGTAGCGGAGGCGTTCCCAAAGCGCCTCGTCCGCGTCCGGGTAGCGTTCCCGGAAGCCCTGTTCGCAGAGTTCGGTCAGATAGGATTCGGAAGTATAGCCCTCCGGCACGCGGTATTTCGGGAGCTTCGTGTTCCCGAATTCGATGGTCACGTCGCACCGCTCCGCGATCTTTGCCGTATTCTCAATGGCTTCCGGCGCGTACGGGAAGAGGGCGCGCATCTCCTCTTCGCTCTTCAGGTAGAACTGGCCGCCGGGGTAGCTTAGGCGGTCTTCGTCCGAAAGCTTCTTCTGCGTCTGGATGCAGAGGAGGACGTCGTGCGCCTCCCAGTCCTCCGCGTGGATGTAATGGACGTCGTTCGTGGCCGCGAGCGGGATCCCGGTCTCGCGGGAAAGCCGCACCAGGCCCTGGTTCGCGGTCTTCTGGTCCGCGTAGCCGTGGTCCTGGAGCTCCAGGTAATAATTGCCTTCGCCGAAGATGTCCCGGTATTCCAGGGCGGCTTTTTTCGCCTCCTCATAGAAGCCTTTCACGAGGTCCCGCTGGACCTCGCCGGCCAGGCACGCGGAAAGCGCGATCAGACCTTCCTTATGTGCCCGGAGCGTCTCCTTATCGACGCGCGGCCGGTAATAGAAGCCGTCCTTGAAGCCCTGCGAGACGATCTTGATCAGGTTCTGATAGCCGGTATTGTTCTCGGCCAGGAGGATCAGGTGGTGATAGCGGTCCTCTCCCGCCCCGGCCTCCCGGTCCAGGCGGGACCTGGGCGCTACGTAGACCTCGCAGCCCAGCACCGGATGCACGCCTTCGGAAAGGCAGGCGCGGTAAAAATCGATGACGCCGTACATGACGCCGTGGTCCGTGATGGCCAGGTGCGAAAAGCCCTTCTCCTTCGCGGCCGCGACCAGTTCCCGGATCTTGCAGGACCCGTCCAGGAGGCTGTATTCGGTATGTACATGCAGATGTGCGAAACTCATCCTGTGTCCTCCTTAACGGTTTCCGGGCGACCCGTGCGCGCCCTTCACCCGGTTCCGTACCAGGAACATGAGGAGCACGAGTCCGATGAAGCCCGCTGCCATGAGCGGGATCTTGAACGATCCGGCAAAGGCCGAGACGGCCGGGATCAGGCTCACCAGGATCGCGGTCAGGTTGGCCAGCGCATGGATCAGGAAGCAGCAGAAGACGCTCCCGGTCCAGTGATAGAAATAACAGAGCACGAGCCCGAAGACAAAAGCGTAGAGGCTTTTGACCGGGCCGAAATGAAGAAGCGCGAACAGGACGGCCGAAAGAAGGGCCGCGGGGACCGGGCCGGTTCTGAGCCGGAGCTTCCCGAAGATCAGGCCGCGGAAGATGTACTCCTCCAGAAGCGGGGCCCCGATGGTCTCGATCAGAAGAAGGAGTACGTAGGTATCCGCGAAGGCGGCCGTCAGCACGCTGTCCGCGGAATTGCCCGTAAGGCCCAGTACGGCCAGCAGGATGTTCATGAAGAGGCAGAAGAAGATGCCCGCGGGGCCCCATACCGCGTGCGGAAATTCGCGAACGATCAGCTGTTTCAGGCCTTCCACGGCTCTCCTCCCTCCGAAAACATCCTCCATAAGGACAAGTCCATTATACGCCCACACGCGCCGGTTTTCAACTGCCTCGGGACCGTTTTGAAAAGGCGCGCTTGCGTTTTCAGCCGTTTGGTTCTATGATGTTGAATCATGACGGCTTGCATGCGGAGGGCAAAAGAAGATGAAGATCTGTGACGTACACGCGCACGTGTTCCCGGATAAGATCGCGGAGAAGGCCGCGGATTCCATCGGGCAGTTCTACGGGATCCCGATGGTCGGGAACGGCAGCGTTTCCCTGCTCAAAAAGTGGCACGACGAAGCCGGGATCGGCCATGCATGGATCCATTCGGTCGCCGTGGCGCCCAGGAACGTCGCGGCCATCAACACGTTCATCGCGGCCACCGTCGCGGACGACCCGGAGCGGTTCACCGGTTTTGCGGCGATCCATCCGGACTGCGCGGACTTCCCGGCGCTGATGGACGAGGTGAAGGCGCTGGGCCTCCGGGGCTTCAAGATCCATCCGGACATGCAGCGTTTTGCCCTGGACAGTCCGGAAGCCCTGAACATGTTCTCGTATATGCGGGACGCGGGCCTGCCGGTCCTGATCCACACCGGGGACGACCGCTATGCCTATTCGAATCCCCCGCAGATGCTGAAGGTGCTGGAGAATTTCCCGGACCTCCGCTGCATCTGCGCGCACATGGGCGGCTATACGGTCTGGGAAGAGGCCTCGGAAGCCTTCGCGCCCTATGAGAACGTCTGGATGGACACGTCCAGTTCGCTCGCCTTCCTGGATCCCGGGACCGCGGTCCGCGTGATCCGGCGCTACGATCCCACCCGCGTCTTCTTCGGGACCGACTATCCGATGTGGAACGCCTCCGAGGAACTTCAGCGCTTCCTGGCCCTCCCCCTGACGTCCGGCGAACAGGAACGGATCCTTTGGGAGAACGCGGAAGCTTTTCTGAAGTAAGCTTATATGAGGTGGACGTATCTGAAGGGAGCTTACCTGAAGGGAACTAACCTAAAGAGAACATAAATCAAAAAAGGACGGAGCGATCCGTCCTTTTTGTTTAACCGCACAGGAAGCGCGGTTTTCTTTTTCCCGGTCATTCCGCGCTTACGCGCCTTGCTCATCCCGCGATCAGTGCCGCGCCGACGCGGCCCATCTTCGCCCGGATCTCCGGGTCCACGGGAAAAGCTTCCCGACCGTCCGAAAAACGGAGAACATCGATGAAAGCTTTTCCCATCGGCGCTTTCCCGGCCACGTAGATCCGGTCTTCCGGCCCCGTCTCAAAGAGCGCCCGCACGTCCTCGAAGAGCACGGCGCCCAGGACGAAGTTCCGCACATACGCGGGCGCCTTTTTCCCGAGCGTGTCCAGGATGCGGCCCATGAAGGCCGCCCGCCCCAGGCCGTACTCCCTGCATGCATCGGCCCCCGAAAGGAGGGCTTCCCGGTCGTATTCCGCTTCCGAAAGGAACTCCCGCCCCAGGGAATCCGCCAGGACCGTGTGATGGGTCAGGGCGTCCAAAAGCTCGCCGGAGACCGACGTCCCGCAGTCCGTGATCCGGCCTTCCGCGTCCATCCGGATGAACTTGTTGTGAGAGCCCGGGAGCACAAAGACCGCGGGGTCTTTGAGTCCCAGAAGGTGAAAGAGCCCGACGGACTCGGTCTCCTCTCCGCGCATCATGTCCGCGCCGTCCTTTTCTTCCGCGCTGAAAACTGCCGGACCGGTTCGGACTCCCGGAATGAAGCGGATCGGGAATGGGCAGATCTCCGTGAATTCGCGGATTGCCATCGCTTTCCGAAGCTCCTTCGCCCCGGCGGGCGCGAGGATGTGCGGGATCTCACAGAGCCCAACGTTGCTGGTGATCATCCCGTAGGCCACGGCGTCTTCGATCTCCGAGGGCGCTGTCCCGCTCTTCAAAAGGACGGTCCCGACGGCGGCTTTGAGCGCCTGCCGGAGCGTATTGCTGTTTCCTTCGGCCGCGGTATTCCGGACGCCGGCGGAAGCGGAAGCCGAATAAAGAAGGGCGCCCGCCTCATCGGTCAGGCTGACCCGGAGGTTCGTGGTCCCGCCGTCTATCACCAGGCGCTTCATCAGCTCTCCTCCCACGCGCGAACCGCCTCAGAAAAGGCTTCCGCCCTGCGGCGGATCTCCGCGAAGTCCCCGCTTTGGACAGCCGCCGAAGGCACCAGTTCGCCGCCGATCCCGAAGCCCCGGATCCCGGCGCTCAAAAAGTCGCACATGTTTTCAAGTCCTACGCCGCCGACCGCAAAAAGCGGGATGTGGCCCAGCGGGCCCTGAAGCGCCTTGACGTAGGCCGGCCCCAGGTTCCCGGCCGGAAACAGTTTCACCACGTCCGCGCCGGCCGAGTACGCGTTCACGATCTCGGTGGGCGTCATCGCGCCGGGCATCGCAGCCATGCCGAGTTCCCGCGCGCGCCTGATGACCGCGGGGTCGAAGTTCGGCGTCACAATAAACTCCGCGCCCGCGATCTTTGCGGCTTCGGCTTCCTCCGGGCCGAGCACGGTACCGGCTCCTAAAAGCACGGCGTCTCCCATCGCTTCCCGGATCATCCGGATCTTCTCCGCGGTCTTTTCCAAAAAGCCGTCTTCCCCGTGGTCGAACGTGACCTCCAGCACCGGGATCCCGCCCGAAAGCAGGGCCTCCGCTGCGTAAACGGCCTTCTCGTCCGGCACCTTCCGGAGGATGGCCACGAGCCTTGTCCCGAAGATGATCCCGAGCGCTTCCTCACGCGTTCTCATGGCGCCTCCTTACCACTCCGCGACGGTCCCGTCAAAGTTCCGCCAGATGGGGTTTTTCCAGCTTTCCGCGTTCTTCGAGGCCTCGCGGACGTATTCCTCGTCGATCTCCACGCCCAGGCCCGGCCGCCTGTTCAGGCCGATGAATCCGTCCTTATAATCGTAGATCGACCGGTCCTTCAGGTAATCCATGAGCTCGCTTCCGGCATTGTAGTGGATACCCATGCTCTGCTCCTGGATAAAGACGTTCGGCGTGCAGGTGTCCAGGGCGATGCACGCGCCCAGGGCGATGGGCCCCAGCGGGCAGTGCGGCGCCACGGCCACGTCGTATGCCTCGGCCATGGCTGCGATCTTTTTACATTCGCTGATGCCGCCCGCGTGCGACAGGTCGGGCTGGATGATGTCCACGTAGCCGTCCGCCAGGAGATCCTTGAAATCCCAGCGGCTGAACATCCGCTCGCCGGTGGCGATGGGCGTCGCCGTGGCCCGGGCGATCTCCCGGAGCGCCTCATTATTCTGCGGCAGGACCGGCTCCTCGATGAACATCAGCCGGAACGGGTCGAGTTCCCGGGCGAGCACCTTGGCCATCGTCTTATGGACGCGGCCGTGGAAGTCCACGGCGATGTCCATATCGTAGCCGAAAGCGTCCCGGATGGCGGCCACGCGGCCCGCGGCCTCCTCGACCTTTTTGAACGTATCCACGTAATGCAGCTCCGAGACCGCGTTCATCTTGACCGCGCGGTAGCCCTGGTCAAAGGCTTCCTGCGCCTCGGCACGCACCTCGTCCGGCCGGTCGCCGCCGATCCACCGGTAGACCTTCAGGCGGTCGCGGCAGGCGCCGCCCAGAAGCTCCCAGACCGGGGCATCGTAATATTTTCCCTTGATGTCCCACAGGGCCTGGTCGATGCCGGCGATGGCGCTCATGTGCTCCGGGCCGCCGCGGTAGAAGCCGGTCCGGTACATTACCTGCCAGTGATCCTCGATCCGCATCGGGTCCTGCCCGATCAGATAATTCCGAAATTCGTTGACGGCGACCAGGACCGTGTCCGCGTGGCCTTCCACGATGGGTTCGCCCCAGCCTTCGATCCCCTCGTCCGTGCTGATCTTCAAAAAGAGCCAGCGCGGCGGGACTTTGTATAACGTCAGATCCGTGATCTTCATGTCTCTGTTTCCTTTCTCTTTAGCACCTTTTCTCACGTGCCGTCAGCCGTATCGTACCACGGACACAGTTTTTTCGCAAGTTTCGGCCTATCCGCCTCTTGTATTTTCGGAAAGTCTGCACTATACTGTAGGGGTTGAACGATCAGCCGCGTTTTTCCCGCGGTCACACACATAAGGAGGACTCTATGAAGATCGATAAGAACGTCGTCATCGGTGATCTTTTGAGACTGGATCCCACGGTCGCCCCCATCCTGATGGCCGCCGGCATGCACTGCCTGGGCTGCCCGTCTGCGCAGGGCGAGTCCTTGGACCTGGCCTGCCTGGTCCACGGCATCGATACCGATTCCCTGGTCAATACCATCAACGATTATTTCGAGAAGAAGGCTGTGAACGCCTGACCCGGGATCTCCCGGATCCGCGTCCCGCGTTTCCCGAAAAAGAAAGACCGGCGCCAAAGCGCCGGTCTTTTTCTATGCTTTCCGAACGGTCAGCGGCGCACGCCGCGGACCTTCCGCTTCTTTTCCCAGGGCATCATGAACGACGCGCCTACGCCCGTCCCGATCAGGAGAAGACCGATGCCGCACACCAGCGCGATCAGGCCCGCGGTGGTCCGGAGATCACCGTACAGAGACTTGATCTCGTCGTCTGTGAGCACGCGGTCCCAAAGCGCGCAGTCCGCGCCCCGGTCCTGAAGCACGCCGTCAAACTGGACGCCGGCCACGGTGTATTCCTTCTTCGGATCCGCGTTGAAGCTGAAGAACGTGACGCGAAGGTCGCCGGCCTGCCACTCCCCGCCCGGAGTCGCGTAGAAATCGCCGTAGTTTTCCAGGTCGTCCCGGTTCCTGAGTTCCGGCAGGTCCGTGATCTTTTCCGCCTTGACGGGTTCTTCCACGCAGCCGCTCTTCGTGAGGAGGTCTTTAAGAAGATCCGCGCTCACGCCGATGGAGCCGTCCCCGATCACCGTTCCCGCGCTGAAGCACTTGTTTTCGATCACGGACGGGAACTTCGGATTCGTATACTGGCGTCCGTTCTTGTCCGTGAAGTTCGGTTCCTGACGGTCGGAAAAGACCAGCCTGGCCGCCCCCGTCTCCTTGTCCTCGACGTACTGGACCATCTCGACCCTGCGGTAGAGCGCCATGGCGTCCGCGGTGACGCGGAATACCGGATCCTCCGCGGTTCCCGAGCAGGAGAGCCGTCCGGTGGCGATCACGCGCCGGTTCTCGTTGTTGCTCTCGGTGAGCCCGTTCCGCGCGACGATGCTGCCGTTCAGGGCCGCGTCCATGGCCAGGACCACGACCGCGTACACGACCAGCGCAAGGCCCGCCGCCCACAGCAGGATCTTGGCGATCTTCTTTCCGGTTGTCAGTTTCGCGAAGTCAAACATGCTCTTTTCCTCTGTCCTCACATCTGTTTTCTGACGATCTTATACTCGTCCCCGTCGCGGTAGAACGGGCATTCCTTCCGCATGCCGAAGAACTGGGCTGCGTAATCGTCCTCGTCCATGTCCACGGTGCAGTACCAGGCCTCGTCGTCATCGTCGTATTCGTAATATGCGCAGGTTTCGCAGCTGCCCATGCCCAAAACTCCTCCCGCGGAGCTGTCCGCTTCCGTTTATTATACTCCGCCGCACTCCGTTCCACAAGGTCATTTTTGACGGTTTTCGGAGTTTCCGTCCTCCTGCTCCGCTGTCTCCGAAAGGAGCTCCCGAAAGCCCGCGATCTCATCGCCGATCCGGACGCGGGACGCGCGCCCGCGCTTCTCCAGGAATTCACGGATCTCTTCTTCCGCGGCGCTGACCGTGTTTTCGAATTCGGCCGAGGAGACGCGGAGGATGCCCTTCCTAAGCGCCGAAAGCTGGATCATCGCGTCCGACGTCACCAACTTCACGCGGCTGTTCCAGCCGACCTTCGCCAAGAGCTTTTCGATATAGAGGTCGCCGCTCTCCCGCTCCTTCGTATAGACCACGCGGATGTTCTGTTATTCGGTCTCCTCGCCGGGATTCCCGGGCACGCGGTAGCCGTCGAAGACCAGGACCGTCTCCACGCGCCGGAAGGCGCTGTAATTCGAGAGGATGTGGATCAGGCGCTCGCGGGCGGCCTGGATGTCGGAGCGCGCGAGATCCCGGAGCTCCTCCCAGGCGAAGATCACGTTGTACCCGTCCACGATCAGGAGTTCTTCCTTCCCGTCTCCGGCGCCCTTCTCTTCCTCCGCTTTCTTCGGCACGTCCGTCTTTCCGTAGACCGGGCGCCGGATGGGGCCGAATTCGCGGAGCATGATGGCTTCCAGCGTCTCGTCGTCGATGTGCCGCTGTTTCTTCGGAGGCGGCGCCTGAGCCCGTTTCTCCTCCGCGAAGACGCTCGGGAGGTGCATATAGTCCGGCACCTTGTTCCAGGGCACCTGGAAGCCCGCGCCGTGCGTGCAGAAGACCGAATCGGGCGTATTTTCGAGGTCGGCTTCCGGCCTGTACGAGAAGGCCCCGACCACCTCTTCGGCATTATGGCAGAGGTCGTAGCCGTCATCCGACAGGAAGAGCCGGCCGCTGCCCCCGGTGTAGGCGGCCACGTCCTTCGCGTAGTTCAGAAGCTCCGATGCGGGGCCGCGCCCGGAAAGGATCACGCCGTTTCCTTCATAGACGGGCGGCAGGCACTCGGCGCTCTTTTCCCGGAGGTCGTCCATCGCCCGGCCCAGCCTTTCGGACGGGATCTCCAGGCGGAACCTCAGCCACGGCTCCAGGAGCACGGGCCGGTTCATCATGAGGCCCTGGCGGACCGCCCGGTACGTGGCCTGGCGGAAGTCGCCGCCTTCGGTATGCTTTAGGTGGGCGCGCCCGGAAACGAGCGTGATCCTGGTATCCGTGAGCGGGCTCCCGGTCAGGACGCCCAGATGTTCTTTTTCATACAGGTGCTGCAGGATCAGGTTCTGCCAGTTCCGGTCCAGGTCGTCCGTACGGACCCGGGTCGCGAACTGCAGGCCCGAATTCCGCGGGAGCGGCTCCAGAAGGAGGTGCACCTCGGCATAATGCCGCAGGGGCTCGTAATGGCCCACGCCTTCGGAAACGGCCGAGACCGTCTCTTTATAAAGGACGCGGCCTTTCGTGAATTCGGTCCGGAGGCCGAAGCGCGTAAAGAGCACGCTCTTCAGGATCTCCGCCTGCACCTCGCCCATGAGGTCGGCCCGGATCTCCCGGGAATAGGGATCCCAGGCGATGTGGAGGGCCGGGTCCTCTTCCGAAAGGCCCCGGAGGAGGCCCATGACGCGCATCGGGTCCTCGCCGTCCGGCAGTTCCATCGTATAGCGCATGACCGGCGAAAGGAAGGACTGTCCAAGGCTCTTCTCATAGCCCAGGCCGTCTCCGGCCTGTCCCTCCGTAAGCCCCCAGACCGCACATACCGTGCCGGGGCCGGCAAAGTCCGCCGGGGCCGACCGGTCGCCCGTATAGACGCGGATCTGGCTCACACGCTCCTCTCCGATCCGGTCGCGGACTCTCAGAGTCCCGCCGGTCACCTTGACCCGGAGCACGCGGGCGCCGGACGCGTCGTGCGTGATCTTGTAGATCCGGGCGCCGAATTCATCGGGATATTCCTTTTCGGGAAGGAAGCGGACCAGGGCGTCCAGAAGTTCCGGGACGCCGTCGCCCTTCAGGCCGGATCCGAAAAAGACCGGGAAGATCCTCCGTCCCCGGACCATGTCCGATACAAGGGCGTCCGGGACCGAACCTTGTTGCAGATAGGCCGAGAGCGCCTCCTCGCTGTCCGTGGCCAGCGCCTCCCAGTCCGGGGGGCCGAACGGCACGCACTCGGGCCCGAGTTCCTCCCGGATGTTTTCAAGAAGTTCTTCCTCCGTGCGCCGGCCGTAGTCCATCTTTGTCACGAAGATCATGGCCGGGACGGCGTAATGGGCCAGGAGTTGCCAGACCGTCCGCGTGTGCGCCTGCACCCCGTCCGTGCCGCTGATCACCAGGACCGCGGCGTCCAGGACGCTTAACGTCCTTTCCATCTCCGATGAAAAGTCGACGTGGCCCGGCGTGTCCAAAAGCGTAAACGCGCGGCCGGAGACGCTGAACGGGGCCTCCGCGGAGAAGATCGTGATGCCGCGTTCACGCTCGAGGGCGTCAAAATCCAGGGCCGTGTCCCCGTTGTCCACACGGCCCCGTTTTCTGAGGACGCCCGCCGTATAAAGGATGCTCTCCGCGAGCGTGGTCTTGCCCGCGTCGACGTGCGCCAGAATGCCCACGGCAGTTCCCGCTGCCTTCATGCCTTTCCTCCGTCAGTCTCTTCCCGTCATTAATCAAAGGGGGCGAAAGCGCGCCCCGAATAAGCCTCAGCCCAGGTAGTTGATGGCCTCGGCCTCTTCTTTCGTAATGGGTGCCTTCGACCAGTCGATCATGCCCTCGGTATACGCGTAGTCAATGATCCGGTAGCTCTTCAGATACCCGTCCTTCGCCCGCTCGTAGAAGCTGATGCCGGGCTCGGAGAGCCGGTTCCTTTCCTCGCGGCCGGCCTTCGTGACCAGCTGCTCCCATTCGACGCAGCAGATCTTTCCGTCGTCGATGATGGTCTCCATCCGAAGCTTCACGTACTTTTCCAGCGGGAAGCCCTGGGTGTCGAAACCGTGCAGGGCGATGCGCTTTTCCCGCGCCTCTTCTTCGTCCAGCCGGTGCTGTTCTTTCGTGGTCACGACGATCTCGTCGGTAGGCCCGTACGCACCGAAGATCAGCGGCTCCTTGTCCGTCATCAGTTCCGGGATGCGGAACATTCCACCGGTGGTGACCAGGTTCATATAGTAGGGCATCACGCCCGAAAGCATCTCGTTCCGGGTCTCGTGCGTCTTCTGTTCCGGGAAGATGGGCTTCCGGTATTTCGGATAATCGTCGATCCAGGTGACGCACATGTAGGTCCGAACCTCATCCAGGCGGCGGCTGTCGCCACGGAGGTCCGCGGCCAGGGCCATGGGGATTTGGAGCTCTTCCCCGCCGTCCTTCGGGAAATGGAAGACGAATTCAACCGCGACGCGCCAGGCCGAACGGATCTGGGTCACGATCTCCACTTCGCCCTTCTCCGCATGGAAATAGGAATACCAGGTCCGGACGAATTCACGGATCCTTTCCTTCCCTTCAAAACGCCCGTGCGGGCAGTCCACGGCGGACTTCCCGCCGAACTGTTTCTCTTCGTCAAAGAGGGCCAGCACCCGCTCCTCGTCCCCCGCTGCCAGCGCATACAGGAAGAGGATCTCCGGCGACGCCGGATCCTGGATCTTTCCCGGTCCTCCGAAGACTTTTCCGAAACGGCTTTCCTTCATGTCTCTCCTCCTTTTCCGGGGGCCCAAAGGAGCCCTCCCGGCACTTCAATGATACCTTCCGCACACGCCTTTTTCAAGATAAAACGATTGTAAAACTGTTTCCGTATGTTATAATATCTAAAAATATGTCTTCCGGAAAGGAGGGTGCAGCATGGTATTCAAATGTCCCAACTGCGGCGCCGACCTGAGATGGGAGCCGGGCGAACAGCTTCTCTACTGCATGCACTGCGGCACCAAGCTGGATCCCTCGCTCTACATGAGCGGGGAGAACGCGCCCCAGGCCGCCCTGGCGGAAAACGCCGACGAGACTTATGAGACCAACGAATTCACCTGTTCCCAGTGCGGGGCCAGGATCTATTCCACGGACCTGACCGTGGCCACTTTCTGCAGCTACTGCGGCTCCTCCACCGTGCTCGAGAAACGGATCGTCCGGGAAAAACGGCCGGACTACGTGATCCCCTTCATCAAGAGCCGCGAGGACTGCATCGACATTTACAGAAAGCACGTCAAGCGGGCCCTTTTCGCCCCTTCGACGATGACCGAAAATTCCCGGATCGAGAAATTCCGCGGCATCTACATGCCGTACTGGGTCTATTCCCTTTACAACAACGACGTCTTTTCCGTCACCGGCACGTACAGCCACCGGTCCGGGGACTACGTCTATACGGACCACTACCTGGTCACAACCGACTCCAAGGCCGAATACTACGGTCTGAACTTTGACGCCTCCTCTTCGTTCTCGGACAATATCAGCGGCGTCATCGCCCCGTTCGACGCCCGGGACGCCAAGGCCTTCAACCCCGCGTACCTGAGCGGTTTCTACGCGGACGACGGCGACGTGGACGCCTCGGTCTACGAGGACGACGCGGAACAGGCGGTCCGCGAGGACATCGCCGAGACCCTGGTGCAGGACGCCGGCTTCATCCGGGGCCACGTCACCGAAAGCACCATCGAAAAGAACTACCCGCTTTATACGACGCAGGAAAAAGGCCTTTTCCCGGTCTGGTTCCTCTCCATCCGGAGCGCGGACAACAAGCGGATCACCTACGCGGCCGTCAACGGCCAGACCGGCAGGGTCTCCGTGGACCTGCCGCTCTCGTTCGGGAAATACCTCCTGTTCGCCCTGCTTCTGGCCGTCCCGCTCTTCATCCTGCTGGAGTTCCTCTTCACGCTGACGCCCACGAAGATGCTGATCATCACCACGATCCTGTCGGTGATCGCGATGGTCATCGTCAGCGGCCAGGCGCGGAAGGTCGGGATCCGCGAGCAGAAGCTCGACGACGAGGGCTACCTGTCCGTATACCGGCAGAAGCTCAAGGAGCACAAAAAGTCCGACGAGAATAAGAAAGAAAAAGGAAAGTCCCGGACCTGGGTCACCTGCCTGATCCTGATCATCGGCATCCCGCTGGCATTCATCGCCTTCATCTTCCTGATGGTCCTTTTCCAGACCTTTGCGGAAAAGCTCCTGCAGCAGTCCGGAAACCAGGAGGCCGAGTGGTTCCTGATCCCCCTGGTCCTGATCGGGATCGTCTTTGTGGTCATGGTGGTCATCGCCATCGCGAAGGACGTCCGCCGGAAGAAGAACGAACGCGCAGGCATCGTAAAAGAACCGGAAGTCACGAAGAGCCGCATGTACTATCTCTGGAAGCCCATCGCGGGCGTGGCGGTCTCCGTCCTGGTGCTCATGCTCAAGCCGGTCATGGACGCGTATTACTACGGCGCGGCCATCGTTTCGATGCTCCTGATCCTGTGGAGCATCTACGACATCGTGAAGACGCAGAACATACTCTCCACGCGGAAGATCCCGCAGTTTGAAAAGAGAGGAGGCGATACGGATGCGGTCGTTTACTGATCCCCGCCGGCGCCTTCGCGCGCTCCTGTCCCTCTTCGTGCTGATGGCGGTCTTCTTTGCCGCCTCCGTCCCGGCCTTCGCCGCGGGCACCGAATACACGAACCCCACTACCGGCTTCACGGCCTTCATTGAGGACAGCGCGGGCCTTCTGGACGACGAAGACTACGCCCGCGTCCTTCAGGCGATGATCCCGGTGACCGAGTTCGGCTCGGCCGCTTTCGTGACCGTCAGCGAGAATCCGGAGGGTTCCACAGCTTCTTATATCCGGACACTGTACGAGAACTATTACTACGCCGGCCGCATGAACGAATCCGGCACGCTGTTCCTGATCGACATGGATCTGCGGAACATTTATATCAACAGTCACGGGAAGTTCGAGACCATCATCACAGACACAAAGTCCGAAGTGATCACGGACAACTCCTACACCTACGCGCGGCGCGCCGATTACGCCGGCTGCGCCATCGAAGTCTTTACCGAGATCTCCACCCTCCTCCAGGGCGGAAAGATCTCCGAGCCGATGCGCCATATCTCGAACGCGATCCTCGCACTCATCTCCGCCCTCATGGTCGGATTCCTGATCGCGCGCGGCGCGGTCACGGGCAGGCGCGCCTCCAACCGCGAGCTTCTGGACGCGGCGGAGCACCACCTCTACTGGAACCCGCCTACCGTAGAGAAGACCTACACCAGCAAGCGCTACGATCCCGTAACCTCCGATTCGGGCGGCTCGTCCGGCGGTGGCGGCGGCTTCTCCGGCGGCGGCGGAGGAGGCGGCGGTGGCGGCGGCTTCTCCGGCGGCAGCGGCGGCGGCCACAGTTTCTGATCCAAAAGGATACCGGGGCCGGCATCCCCGGACCAATAAATACATAAAGGTTGCTCAGTAATCATGGACGAAAAGATCCCAACGATCGATAATGCGATGAACGCCGCGGAGAACGCGGCGGAACAGGCTGTGGAAACAGCAGCGGAGACTGCGGAGGCTGCAGAAGCCGCCGCGGCGGAGGCTGTGGTAACGCTCGAGGGCGCCGCGGAAGAGGCTGTGGAAGCCGTGGAGGCTGTTTCTGCAGAGGCTTTAGAAGCTGCTCCGGCGGAAGCCGTGGTGACGCTCGAAGGCGCCGCGGAAGAAGCCATGGGAGCCGCTCCGGCGGAGACTGTAGAAGCCGCTCCGGCGGAAATTCCGGCTGAAGTTCCCGCGAAAGCCCCGGCTCCGGAATCTTCTGCGGAAGGTCCGGAAGAACCCGTCTCCCGTGAGAAAGAGGCGGACGAGGAAGCGTCTCCCGAAGCCCCGAAGAAGAAAATGAAGACCTGGAAGAAAGCGCTTCTGGGCGTCCTGATCGGCCTTCTGGTGCTGATCATCGGCGTGGGGACCGCGGCCTTCCTCTATATCAAGAGCAAGTACGACAAGATCCATACGCTCGAGACCCAATCGGGCGAGACCATCTACGTCAATCCGGATCTGACGAACTCCCGCACGGCGCCCACGACTTCCGAAACGGAGCCCTCCACGACGGATCCCGCCGGGACCAAAGAGACCGAAAGCGCCTCCTCTGAAACCGAGACCACCGCGGAAACGGGATCCGACGAAGATACGACCGAATCCGTCGATCCCTCGGAATACACGTACACGACGCTGATGTTCTACGGCGTCGACGCCCGGAACAACCACGACCTCATCATCAACGCGAACGCGGACTCGGAAATGATCTGCGTGATCTGCGACCAGACGCATGAAGTCAAGCTGATCTCGATCCTCCGCGATACCTTCGTGGAGACGCCGAGCGGCGTGCACAACAAGCTGACCGACATCTACGCGGCGTACGGCGTGGTGGAATCCCTGGGCACCATCAACAAGAACTTCGACCTGGCCATCACGAAGTACGTGACCGTCAACTGGAAGGACGTGGCCGACGTGGTCACGATGCTGGGCGGCATCGACGTCTACCTGACGAAGGCCGAGGTCGATTACATCAACCGCTACCGAGACCTCATCGAAAGCGTCGTGGGACAAAGGTCGCAGGACATCGAGTACGTGGGCGACGGCTTCTATCACCTGGACGGCGTCCAGACCGTGCGCCACGCCGCGAACCGTTCCGTGGGCCTCCACGACATCAGCCGCGCCCAGCGCCAGCAGGCCGTCGTCCGCGCCCTCCTCTCCAAGGCCAAGAGCTGCTCGCTCTCGCAGCTGGACGCGATCATCGACCGCATGCTCCCCGGCATCTCCACGAACCTCACGCTTCTGGAGCTTCTGGGCTACGCCGCGAACGTGACCAAGTACACCATCGGCGAAACGCGCGTCTTCCCGTTCCATTACACGGACCAGAGCGATCTCCGGACCGCCTACGTCTACTGCACGTCCCTGGCCGACAACGTCATACAGCTCCATCAGCTCCTGTACGGCAAGGAAAATTACGTGCCCAGCGATACCGTGTACGGGATCAGCGAATACATCAACCAGTACAGAAGAGCACATCCGTAACGAACAGGCGGCCCGGATCCCGGGCCGCCTGAAGAACATTTTGGCCGATCAGGCCGGAAAGGAATTTATGAACAAGGAACATATCCAGATCTCATCGAACGACGGAAAGACCGGTCTGCATGTGATCGTCTGGACGCCGGACGGCGAGCCGAAGGCCGTTGTGCAGCTGGTGCACGGCATGTGCGAGTACATCGACCGCTATCATGATTTTGCCGTCTATCTGAACGAAAACGGCTTCGCGGTCATCGGCCACGACCACCTGGGCCACGGACAGTCCGTGACAAACGAGTCGCGTCTGGGCTACTTTGCCGACAAGGACGGCGATAAGATCGTGATCGACGATATGCACGCGGTCACGCTGGAAGCGAAGAAGCGCTGGCCAGGCCGCAAGGTCTTCATCCTGGGGCACAGCATGGGCTCCTTCATGGTACGCCGCTACATCACGAAGTACAGCGCCGATGTGGACGGCACCGTGATCATGGGCACCGGCCAGAACCCCGCCGCGCTGACAGGCGTGGGCAAGACGCTCTCGCAGATCACCGCCGGCATCCGCGGGCCTTACCATAAGAGCGGCCTTTTGAACAGCCTGACGCTCGGCAATAACAATAAGCCGTTCGAGCCCTCAAGGACACCGTTCGACTGGCTCTCCTGCAACGAGGAGAACGTCGACCGCTATATCGCGGACCCGCTCTGCGGCTTCCCGTTCACGGCGCAGGCATATAAGGACTTCTTCACGGTCATGAACGACCTGGCCAGGCACAAAGACTACGATAAGATCCGGAAGGACCTGCCGGTCCTGATCACCTCCGGCGCCCTGGATCCCGTGGGCGGCGAAAAGGCCTGCCCGCTGGTCGAGGCGGAACTGAAGGATACCGGCCTCGCCGATGTGACGCTCCTCCTCTACCCCGGCGACCGGCATGAGATCCTGAATGAAAACGACCGCGAGAAGGTCTTTGCCGACCTGAAGAACTGGTTCGAGTCGAAGATCTGATCTTCGGACTTCTGGTCCCAGGTACTTTCGGACAGCCCTCACCTCCGGACGGCCCCGTCCGGAGCCAGAAAAGCGTCAAAAAGAGCCCTTTCCCAAGCGGGAAGGGCTCTATCGTTTCCGCGCCGAAGCCGGAGATCTAGGCTCAATAGCGCTTTCTGTGCAGGTTCCT
>JAEEGL016366947.1_pt1 | contig 18431 bp, 18 predicted proteins | sample 9134231 | NCBI WGS metagenome assembly JAEEGL01 (sample SAMN16246548, study PRJNA631951) | gut metagenome | biome: gut microbiome; feature: rumen; material: fiber-attached | host: Bos | place: Iran: Karaj | collected 2018-10 | reverse complement strand
TACATCGCGGAGACGATCGAGACGTGCTATGCGCGGCAGGTGAAGGCGCCCAAGACGGGCGCGCCCGTCGGGATTCGCCGCGTGAACGTGAACGCCGCGCCGCTACCCATCGAGGACCTGAAGGTCCTCAAGTCGGTCGGCATCGGCACCTTCCAGGTGTTCCAGGAGACCTACGACCGCAAGCTCTACGAGTCCATGCACCCCGCGTGGAGCGTGAAGGGCAACTACGACTGGCGCACGACATGCTTCCACCGCTGCCTTGAGGCTGGCGTCGACGACGTCGGCTTCGGCGTCCTCTACGGGCTTTGCGACTGGCGCTACGAGCTTCTTGCGACGGTCATGCACGCGCGCGACCTCGAGCGCTGGTTCAACATCGGGCCGCATACGCTGTCGTTCCCGAGGCTAGAGCCTGCGTCGGGCACGAAGGTGCCGGAGGAAAGCCCGTGGCTCATCGACGACGAGACGTTCGCGAGGATAATCGTGATAGCGCGCCTTTCGATACCGTACACGGGCATCATCATCACCGCGCGCGAATCGCCCGAGAGCCGCAACCGCGTACTCGACCGCGGCATGACGCAGCTCGACTGCTCGTCGAACATCGCGATAAAGGGCTATAGCGACTTCGAGAGCGAGGCTCACCAGGAGAAGGACCGACAGCAGTTCCTCCTCGGAGACACGCGTTCGCTGGACGAGATGGTGCGCTACCTCGCCTCGCGCAACACGATCACGAGCTTCTGCACGGCGGGCTACCGCTGCGGAAGGACGGGCGGCTGCATAATGGACGCCCTGAAGACGGGGCGCGAGGGGAAGTTCTGCAAGATCAACGCGGTCCTCACCTTCCGCGAGTGGCTGGACGACTTCGCCTCCGACGAGACGCGCCGGATAGGAGACGCGCTCATCGAGAAGGAACTTGCGGGCATCAAGGAGTGGGTGCCGAAGTTCTATCCTGCGGTGATGAAGCAGTACGAGGCCACCTGCCGCGGCGAGCGCGACCTCTTCTTCTAATCAGACGTCAATTTAGCCATGTAGATAGTGTAGAACCCCCTGCACATTTCTACACTTCTACACTTCTACACGGCTAACTTGATAACACGCATCTACACTTCTACACGGCCAATCATAACATGACCGCAGACGCCGCGTTCCAGAGACTTGCAAGGTCGAAGTTCCGAAGCCGCTTCCGTCTCTCGGCGGCGGACAGGAAGTACATTTCCGACAAGGGCATGGACGTGATTCGCCGTCATGCGGAGGATTTCGTGCGGACGCGTCTCGCGCCGGCGAATCCGCCAAACGACGGGAGGCAGACCCCGATGAGGGGCCATCCTGTGTTCAAGGCCCAGCACGCCACCGCGACATGCTGCCGCGACTGTCTGTGGAAGTGGTGGAAGGTCCCGAAGGGGATGGAGATACCTCCGGAACGCCAGTCGCGCATCGTTGACTTTCTCATGGCGTGGATAGCGCGCCAGCTGCCCCCTGTCGCGTGCCCTGCATGATGAACACATCCTTCTGCACTTCTACACGGCCAATTATCAAAGACTCAAAGAATTTATGGTATAATATTACACCATGGCAAGGGTAAAGCTAACAAAGACGGAACTCAAGGCGCAGACGGACGCCCTCAAGCGCTTCCAGCGGTTCCTGCCGATGCTGCAGCTCAAGAAGCAGCAGCTTCAGGCGGAGATCGCCGGAATCGCCGCGAAGGCGGAGGCCGTCACTGCGCGCGAACGCGCCGTGCGCGCCGAGATCGACAGATGGGTCGGTCTCCTCGCTACCGGCGACGGGTTCCTCGACGGCCTTGTCAGCGTAAGGAACGTGCGGAAGGGCGTCGCGAACATCGCGGGCGTCGCGATCCCGACGTTCGAGTCGATAGACACCGATGTGAAGGAGATAGACGCGTGGGCGACGCCGGCGTGGGTGGACGGCGCGGTTGAGGCCGCTACGCGCATCCTCTCGCTCCAGTGCGAGCGCGCCGTCTACGAGGAGCAGCTGCGCCTCGTGCAGCACGAGCTGCAGCAGACGTCCCAGCGCGTGAACCTCTTCGAGAAGGTTAAGATCCCGCAGTGCAGGGAGGCGATCCGCGTCATCAAGATCGCGCTCGGCGACGAGCAGACCGCCGCAGTCACGCGCGGCAAGATCGCGAAGTCGCGCGTGCCGGAAAGCGAGGACGCGGCATGATAGCGAAGATGCTCCATCTCGACCTCGTCTGCCTCGCGGACGAGAAGGCGAAGACGCTCGAGGCGCTGCGCGCGCTCGGCGCGGTGCACCTCGACCTCTCCTCCGCGCACGGCCCCGAGGTCGCGTCCGCGAAGGGCGAGGCGGCGGACGCCGAAAAGGCGGTCCGGCTCATCCTCAAGGCGCGCGGGCGGACGAAGGACTGCGACATACACGAGCGCTCCGTCGCGGACATCCTCGCCATAGACTCAGACCGCGAGAAGCTGAAGGTCGCGAAGGACGAGCTCGAGCGGCAGGTGCGCGAGTACGAGCCGTACGGGGACTTCGACCCCGAGCTCGCGGCGAAGCTCCTGAAGGAGGTCGAGGGCATCCGCGACGTGGTGGGTCTTCCCGAGACGCTTCCCGAGATGCGCCTCTCCAAGATGTACGAGAAGCTGGAGCGCGTCGAGAACCGCATCAGCATCGACGAGGCGAAGCTCGCGGGATCCGACGAGAAGGCTATATTGCGGCGCTACCCGGTGCTTGCGGACAGGATTGCGTTCGAGTCCGCGAAGGAGCTTGTCGGCGAGAGCGGCGAGCTCGCGTTCGTGTCGGGGTGGGTTCCCGAGATGCGCCGCGGCGAACTCGGCGAGGCCGCGCGCGCCAACGGGTGGGCGACGCTTCTCCGCGAGCCGGCGGATGGCGAGACGCCGCCGACGCTCCTTGAGCCGCCGAAGATGTTCCGTCCGATGAAGGCGCTGTTCGACGGGCTCGGCATCGCGCCCGCCTACACCGAGGCGGACGTCTCCGTTCCGTTCATGTGCTACTTCTCGCTCTTCTTCGCAATGCTCGTCGGCGACGGCGCGTACGGCGCGATCTTCCTCGCCGGGACGCTCGCGATGCGCAAGAAGCTCCCGAAGTCGTGGTTCATCCTCCTGACGGTGTTCTCGTCCGCGACGATCGCGTGGGGCGTCCTTTCCAACACGTGGTTCGGCGCGGCAATCCCTTGGTGCGCCGACTGGCCGACGGTGAAGTGGCTCGGCGACGTCACGTACAGGAACATCATGCTCGTGTGCTTCACGATCGGGGCCTCCCACCTGATGCTCGCGCGGATATGGAACGGCGTGTGCAGGCTCCCCGACTCCACGGCGGTCGCGGAGTTCGGCTGGGCGGGCGTGTTGCTCTTCATGTACTTCGTCACCAACTCGCTCGTCGGGATATTCCCGTCGATCCCGTCGTGCATGACATGGGTGTTCGGCGTCTCGCTCGTGTGCGTGTTCCTCTTCTCCGTGAAGCCGAAGGACCTGAAGAAGGACGGCATCTCGCTCGGGATGCTGCCACTCAACATCATGTCGTCGCTCGGCGACATCATCAGCTACGTGAGGCTCTTCGCCGTCGGCCTCGCGTCCGTGAAGGTCGCGGAGAACTTCAACTCGATGGCGCTCGGCCTCGTCTCCGGCGACAAGCCCCTATGGCTCAACGCGCTGATGTTCGTCGGCACGGTCCTCATCCTCGTCGCGGGACACGCCCTCAACCTCGCTATGGCGGCGCTTTCGATCCTCGTCCACGCAGTGCGCCTAAACACGCTCGAATTCTCCAACCACAAGGGAGTGAGCTGGTCGGGCTACGCGTTCAGGCCTTTCAGGAAAAACAACAACTGAGGAAACAAAAACAAAGGAGCAGCAATGAGTGATGCAGCAATGATCGTCGCAGGCGCAATAGCCTGCATGGGACTCGCGGGCGCGGGAAGCGCGTTCGGCACGGGCTTCGCCTCCGCGGCGGCGGTAGGCTCGTGGAAGAAGTGCTACGCCGCCGGCAAGCCGGCGCCGTTCCTTCTGCTGACGTTCGTCGGCGCGCCGATCACCCAGGTCCTGTACGGGATGATCGTCATGAACAAGATGCTCGACTTCCTCAAGACGCCCGACAAGGTCGCGGGACTCGGCGTTCCGCTGCTCGTCGCGGGCATCTTCGCGGGACTCGCCATCGGGCTGTCGGCCCTCTTCCAGGGTCGCGCGGGCGCGGCGGCGTGCGATGCGCAGGCCGAGACCAACCAGGGGTTCTCCAACTACCTCGCCGCGCTCGGCATCGTCGAGACGGTCGCGATCTTCGCGCTCGTGTTCGCCTATCTCGCCATTGGCAAGATCGCATAGTGGATGACCCTAAAAGACCCTAAACGCCTCTGGCCTCTCGCCTTTACCGCGACCTTCGCGGTATTGGCGGGATTCGTGTTCTGGGGCACGTGGTCCACGGATATGGCGCCGGTCATGCCGGAATGCCCGACGTCATACCCCACGCACTGGTTCCGCGCCTGGCTCGCGGGCTGGTTGGAGAACGGCAAGTTCGCCCCCGCCGAAGTCATCAACTGGATCGGCAGCCCCTACATCTGGACCGAGTTCCAGTACGTGTTCGCCGCGTTCATGTCCGCGCTCGGACTTGCGTACTTCCTGCGCGGAAGGGGACTCTGCGCGTTCTCGTCCTACGGCGCTGGACTTCTGCTTGCGTTCTCCGGCTACTGGTTCACGCTCTTTTCCGCAGGGCACCTCGGCTGGTTCCAGTGGATGACCTACGGCGTGTTCGTGTTCGGATTCATAGACCGCGCCATTGAGAAGGGCAAGTTGAGTCATTGGCTTCTTCTCGGCGCGTGCCTTGCGTGGGGCTCGATGCGCCAGCCCGACCTGTGGCTGCTCTTCTCGGCTTTCTCTGCCGTTTACTTTGTCTTTAGGCTGGTTGTCGTTCTCCTTGGCACGCCACGCGACGCTCGTCGCTCGACGATTGTCAAATGGACGAAGGGCTCTCTCGTTGCTCTTGTGGCGCTTCTCGCAATCGGAGGGGCGAGTTTCAGAAGCGCGTTCGTGAACGACCTCGCCGGACGCGACAAGCAGATCGACGAGGGACAGACTGTCGCTTCAAACGCCGCGAAGGACGACGCCGAGAAGCGCTGGATATTCACGACCAACTGGTCGATGCCGCCGGAGGCGACGAAGGAGTTCTTCTGCTCGCGCAGCGAAGGCGACACGAGCTGCCCGTACACCCTCGCCATCGGGCAGAAGCTCAGGAACGGAATCCGTCCCTACACCGGCCGCCTTGGCCGTCCCCTCGGTGCGGCGCAGGGCAACTACCGCCAGCATTCGCTCTATGTCGGTTGGGTGACGTGTCTGCTTGCGCTCGTGGGGGTGGCGGCGCTTTTTTATCGTGGGAGGGACGAGAGACATGAGACTAGAGACAAGAAAGGGTCTTCGCCACGTCTCGCGTCTCACGTCTCATGTCCCAAAGCGCTTCAAGATCGCTCGACCATCGTCTTTTTCATTAGTGCGGCGGTCGTGTTCTGGCTGTTCTCGATGGGTCGCTTCTGCGAGCCGGTGTACCGCATCGTCTATGCGTTGCCCTTCGGCGACTACCTCCGTGCGCCAGTCAAGTGGCATCACCTCACAGAGTTCTGCATCTGCGTCCTCGCCGGATACGGCATATGGTTCGCGGCCAAGGGGCTCTCCGCCGCACTTGTCCGGTTCCTTTCAGTTGACATGCGCAATGCGTCCCGCATCGCCGTCGGAGTTGTCGCGACTCTCGTCCTCGTCGGAGCGATCGACCTCGCGGGCAACGCCCGGCTATTCTGCGCACCGCACCGTGTGGACGCCGACATGCAGTTCATCGACGGTCGCATGCTCCAGGACCCGCGCGGCGTCGCGCAGCTCAACCAGATGCGCGCGCGCGTCCTTGGCACCTACCAGGGCGGAGCGCTGATCGAGATCCCCAAGGCGAAGCAGAAGGACGAGCCGAAGCCGGAACTGCCGAATCCGCAGCCGCTGACTCTCGCGCTCGGCATCCTCTCGCTCGTCGGAACCCTTGCCGTCGGCGCATACGGGGTGAAGAAGTCATGACGCCGAAGGAGGCCTTTGCGAACCCCGCCAGGAGCGAGGAGTTCTTCGCGCTTGCCGCGCGCATCTTCGGCGTCCCTCGCGAGACGATCGACGGCGCGACCGCTTACGAGTCCATTCCAGGATGGGACAGCGTGAACCACCTCCGCCTCGTGATGGAGGTTGAGCGCGCGTTCGGCGTGAGGTATCCGCTCGGGCGGATCCCGTCCCTGATGACACTCGCGGACTTCCTCAACGAGGCTGCAATTTGATATAATCCAAAGCCTATGTTAGAGACCATTGCCGCACATCTCGATTCGATAGCCGCCCTCGCGCCGACGTGGGGGCTCGCGCTCGTGTTCGTATTCATGGCGGTAGAGTCGAGCTTCATCCCGTTTCCGAGCGAGGTCGTGATGATCCCCGCCGGATTCCTCGCCGCGCGCGGCGAGCTCGGTCTCGCCTCCCCGCACGCCGCGCTTGCGGCGTCCGTCGCGGTCGGCATCGCGGGCTCGCTCGCGGGCGCGTTCGCGAACTACTGGATCGCTCTCTTCGTGGGCAAGCCGTTCCTCCTCAAGTACGGAAAGTACTTCTTCGTGAAGCCCGCGCCGCTCGAGCGGGCGTGCGAGGTGTTCAACCGCTACGGCGCGGCCACGACGTTCGTGTGCAGGCTCGTCCCGGTCATACGCCAGCTCATCTCCATACCGGCCGGCATATCGCGCATGCCGCTCGGAGAGTTCGCGCTCTTCACCGGACTCGGCGCCGGGATATGGACCGCGATCCTCGCGTTCGTCGGGTTCGCCATAGGACGTTCCACCGCCGACATCACGTACCTTGAGCTCTGCCGCAGGGGCAAGGACATGGCCGCCTCGAACCTTCCGCTCGTGATCGGTGGCGCGCTTGCGCTCGTCGCGTTCTACTTCCTCGCCTCCAAGCTCGTCATGAAGGGAGGTCGGAAGTGACGCGCGGCGCGGCGATGGCTGTTGCGGCGGCGATGCTGCTTGCGCTCGTCGGCGCGTGCGGTCCGGAGGAGCCGATCCGCGACGTGAGGTCCGTCACGCGCGGAGGGCGCACGGTTACGATGGTCGATTGCCCGAAGTGCGAGATGTGCGCGCGCATTGCGCAGGACGCGATGACGGCGACGGTGAACGTCTCGCGACTTTCGGACGGCAACCCCGACGCGCGCGAGTTCGCGCGCAGGCGCGACGCGATCGTCGCGCGCGTGTTCGCGACGATGGAGTCCGTAGCGGCTGCGGGCGGCGGCGCGCCATGGGGCGACGATGCCGCGGTGCGCTGGCTCGCGAAAGGCGCCACGCCGCGCGTGGTGCGGAGCGATGGCGCGGAGGCGGTCTTCGCGAGGGGCTCCGGCGCCGCGCGAGAGGTGTTTGTGCGCAACAGGACCGACCTCCCGCGCGAGATCGTCGTGCCGTTCGCGTCCGTCGGACTGTCCGGGCGCGTCGCGATACTTGATTTGACGGAGAGGGCGATTCCGCCGGACGGCGAAGGGTCTCTCCATGCGTTCGTCCCCGCGAGGGGCGAGAGGCTGTTCCGGCTTGTCGCCGGCGGAACCACAACGGAAGAAGGGAACGGAAAATGAGCGAGGTCAGGAAGCTGCTGAAGGTTGAACATCTGCGCATCGCGTTCAAGATGGAGGGACGGCTCTCCGTCCCGGTGAGGGACGTGTCGTTCGAGATACCGGAGAACGGGCGCGTCGCGCTCGTCGGAGAGTCGGGGTGCGGAAAGTCGCTGACCGCGCTCGCGATCGGCGGGCTCGTTGACCGCGCAGAGATATCGGGGACGATAGAAGGTTCGCCGCGCATCGCGTACATCTTCCAGAATCCGATGCAGTCGCTTAATCCCGTCATGCGCGTAGGCCCGCAGATCGAGGAAGGCGTGCGTCGAGCGGGCGGAGATGACGCAGCGCGTCCGGCGTCGAAGGTCGAGGGGCTTCTCGGCTCCGTGGGGCTTCCGCCGGAGACCGCGCGGAAGTATCCGTGCCAGCTCTCGGGCGGACAGCAGCAGCGCGTGATGATCGCGATGGCGCTTGCGCAGAAGCCGGACCTCCTCGTCGCGGACGAACCGACGACCGCGCTCGACGTCACGACGCAGAAGGAGGTGCTCGACCTCGTCGCGCGCGTGGCTGACGAGAGCAAGACTGCGGTGCTGCTCATCACGCACAACCTCGGGCTCGTCGCGCAGTACTCCAAGTACGTGAACGTCATGTACGCCGGAGAGATCGTGGAGAGGGGGACAGTCCCCGAAGTGCTCGGTCAGCCGCTGCATCCTTACACGCAGGGACTTCTCGCCGCAGTGCCGAGGCTTGACCTTCCGAAGGACTCCCCGCTCGTCGGAATACCGGGGACAGTCCCTCCGCCAACCGACTGGCCGAGCGGCTGCGCATTCCATCCGAGATGCCCTAAGGCGACGCCTGAATGTGCCTCTCGCATATCAACATCTTGCGTATCGGCGATACGCTGACTTCAATAGGATGTGTACCCCTTTTGCGGAATCGGCGAACCCCTCCACAACAGGTTGTGGAGGGGGTGGATAAAAAAATACAATTACCCCCTTGATTTTTGCGCAAAAAATTGGTATATTATATACCAAAGCACGAGGAAAGGGTTCCGAGTGCATCACTAGTGAAAACAAGGATCACGAAAATGGCAAAGAAAACACCCGCCACCAAGTCGGAAATCATGGCCGCCATCGCAGAGGCTGCCGGAATCAGCAAGAAGCAGGCTGTCGCCGCTTACGAGGCGCTGCTCAAGATCGCCTATGCAGGCGCGAAGGGCCCGAAGGGCATCATGCTCCCCGGCCTCGGCAAGCTCCTCAAGGCGAAGAGCAAGGCCCGCACTGGCCGCAATCCCGCGACCGGCGAGACCATCAAGATCCCGGCCCGCACGAAGGCGAAGTTCCGCCTCTGCAAGGCCGCGAAGGACGCAGTCCTCGCCTAAGGCGCAAAAGCATTGATGAATGCTCAGACGCGGGTTTTCGGACCCGCGTTTGTTTTTAGTGCGAACTGGCAAATGGCTGATGGTGACTATGAGCGCGGGCGCGGGCGCGAGATCGGCGCGATCGCCGCAGAGCTGAAGCGACTGGCGGCGGCGCGGGAGAAACGCGCCGCAGAGTACATGACGGCGGAGGCGCCGGATGGTTCGCCGCAACATGGCGAAACCAGCGGACACGCCGCGGCCACGGCAATGCCCGACACATCCAGACTCAATGGGAAGGGCGCACATGGTTAAGTCGGGCATAACGAGGGACGAGATAGTCGACTGGGGCGGCGCGGAGGTCTTCAACCAGGGACTCGCGCTCGTCTCGGCAGGCGACGTGAGGGACGTCGCCTACGACGACGACACCCTCGAGGTGCGCGGCAAGATCGAGCAGCCAGGCGGATGGGAGATGCCCGTCATGTTCAGGCTGAAGGCCGGCGGCAGCATCGAGTCGCACTGCCCATGCGACAAGAACCGCCGCTTCGGCATGGTGTGCCAGCACGTTACCGCGATCGGCATAGCGCTCTCCGTTATCGAGATGGACGAGGACGACGAACCAGGGGCTGGCGCGGACGGCGGCGATCGTGACGGCGGCGGCGAGCCGGAGTCCGAGGACTTCATCGAGATTGAGGCCGCGCCGAAGATCTCCGCGTTCATGCGCGGGTCGCGCGTGTCGCTCTCCGTCGAAATCGACGCGCACTACGGCGAGGTGGAGTTCCCCGCATGTTCGCCGCAGGGTCCGCGCACGGTGTGGATGGAAGATCCCGACGATCCGCTCGTCAGGCGGACGCGTTCGATGAAGGCCGAGCGCGAGGCGGTCAAGTCCGTGGAGAAGTGGGGCTTCGAGCCGGGCTACCGCGAGGGCGATTTGAGACTCTACCTGACCGATCCGCAGAAGGTGCTTGACTTCCTCGGCGCGGGGCTGCCCGCGCTCAGGCGGCGCGGATGGAGGATCGAGCTCGACGACAGGCTCATGGACCTCACGGACGCCATGCCGTCAGTCGTCCCCGTCGTCACGGTGCGCGATGCGCCCGGCGGCGCGTTCGACGTGTCGTACACTTTCGACGCGATGGGGCGGGACGTCTCGCCAGTGGAGGTCCAGGCGGCGCTCAACCGTGGCGACGGATACATCATGAAGGACGGCGACGTCGTCCTGCTCGACAACTCCGCGATCGAGGCGATGCACTCCATCTTCCGCGACTGCGCGACTACTCAGAACGGCGCGCCGGCTGGATGGTTCCGCGTGGACGCCGTGCACGCGCCGTACGTCAAGTCGTCGCTCGACCTCCTCGACTGCATCGACCTCGACGACGAGTCCGCGCCGCGCTGGCGCGAGACGGCCGCCGCGCGCAACCGCGAGGGCGGCGCGAAGTTCGAGCCCGTCGCGCTCGGCCCGCTCGACCACGTGCTGCGTCCCTACCAGAAGCAGGGCGTGTACTGGATGCGCTTCCTCGAAGGCTCAGGGCTCTCCGGACTCCTAGCCGACGAGATGGGACTCGGCAAGACGCTCCAGACGCTTGCGTGGCTTTCGCTGCCGAGGATCGGCGAGGCTGGGGAGAGGCTTCCGTCGCTTGTCGTCTGCCCCACGTCGCTCGTGAGGAACTGGGAGGCGGAGGCGAAGAGGTTCACCCCTTGGATGAAGACGCTCGTCGTGTCCGGCCCGGACCGCGCCGACTCCTTCTCCGCGATACGCTCGGCTGACCTCGTCGTGACGTCGTACGCGCTTCTGCAGCGCGACTTCGAGGCCGCGTACCTCGGCGTGAGGTTCGGCGCGGTCGTGCTGGACGAGGCGCAGCGCATAAAGAACAGGCAGACGAAGAACGCGCGCGCGGCGAAGCTGCTCGAGGCGGGCAGCAGACTCGTCCTCACCGGCACGCCGGTCGAGAATTCCGTGGCGGACGTCTGGTCGATATTCGACTTCCTCATGCCGGGGTACCTCGGCGACTACGAGACGTTCCGCGCCGGATACGAGGAGCCGATTGCGGACGGCGGCGCGGCGGCGGAGGACGCGCAGGCGCGGCTCAGGCGCAAGCTGCATCCGTTCATCATGAGGCGGCTGAAGAAGTCCGTAGCGAAGGACCTCCCCGACAAGATCGTGAAGGTGTCGTACTGTCCGCTCGACGAGGACGCGCAGCGCGAGTACGCGGAGGCGCTCGCGGCGACGCGCGCCCAGGCGGGCGCGGCGATCCGCGCGAAGGGGCTCGCGAAGTCCAGGTTCGAGCTGCTCGCGATGCTGATGAAGCTCAGGCAGATCGCGTCGCGCGCGAAGCTCGAGCCGTTCCTCGACCAGCTCGAGGGCGCGATAGACGGCGGACACCGCATACTCGTCTTCTCGCAGTTCGTTAAGATGCTCAAGGCGATAGGCGACGAACTGGAGGAGAGGGGGATTCCGTTCTGCTACCTCGACGGCTCGACGAAGGACAGGCTCGGGGAGTGCTCGAAGTTCAACCGCTCGCGCGACATTCCCGTCTTCCTGATCTCGCTGATGGCGGGCGGCACGGGACTCAACCTCACCGGGGCGGACATGGTGATCCACTACGACCCGTGGTGGAATCCGGCGGTGGAGGACCAGGCGACGGACCGCGCGCACCGCATAGGGCAGACGCGGAACGTGTACGTGATGAAGATGATAGCGTCCGGCACGATTGAGGAGCGCGTCCTCGCGATGCAGCGCCGCAAGCAGGCGGTGATCGCCGCGACGGTCTCCACGACCGACTCCGCCGTCATGGAGCGCCTTACGGCCGAGGACATCGCCGCGCTCCTCTCGTGACGCCCTATTCCTCGGTCATCGAGGCGACGAGGCGCGAGAGGTGGTCTATGAGGCGCTTCTTTATCTGGTCCACGTTGTTGCGCGTTATGCCGAACGCGGAGGCGACGGCCTCGGGCGGCTCGTGCATCACCGCCACGTGGCGGAACACCTCGCGCGTCCTCGCGTTTATCGTATCGTCCGACAGAAGCTGCTCGAGCGCGGTGTTCATCGCCGCGATCCGCCAGTCCTCCGCGTCGTCCCCCTGCGGCTTCTCGGGGGCGAGCTGTTTGAGGCGCTCCAGCCTGTCGCTTTCCCGCGCCCGCCGCCTCAGGGCGTCCTCCGCCTTGTGCTTCAGTATCCCGAAGAGGTAGCACCGGAAGTGTCCGTTCGTGTCGGGCGTGTAGTGGTACGATGGCATTCGCTTCGTGAGCGCGATCATCGTCTCCTGGAGCGCGTCGTCCTCGTCGATGGACGGATAGTGCGCGCGGAGGAACGAGCGCATCGGCTGCTCGTAGATGCGGTGGAACTCCAGCCAGCGGGCGTTGTCCGTTCCGCTCGCAAGGCCCTTAAGCAGGGTTATCGAAGTCGCCGGCGCGCTGCCCATGCCCGCCGCCCCGGTCAGTCGCCGCCGAACGGATTGCCGGAGGACGGCCCGAGCGCGCGCAGGTAGATGTAGAACCCGGCGTGGAAGTCGTGGTCGTAGCGCGAACCGTCCACGCGCGTGAAGTCGTTCTCGTACGACAGGCTCAGGCGGAAGCCGAGGCAGTCCGTGCGGAAGTCGATCCACGTGCCGATCTCGTCGAACTCGCCCTCGCGGCAGTCCCAGCGCACGTACGGACTCCACGCGATCGCGTCGCAGACCTCGTGCTCGAACCCGACCTCGAGGAAGCTGTAGCGCGCCCAGTTGAACTCGTCCTCGCGCATCGTCTCGCGGTCGTACACGGTCGCGGCGTAGTCCCAGCGGCGGTGGTCGCGCCCGAAGTAGGAGACGCGGTAGCTGAACTTCTCGTCGAGCCTGTGCGACCACATTACGCTCGCGTAGGCGAGCCTGTCGCCGTCCGTGTCGTACTCCACGCGCCCGGAGAGCGTCGCGCCCTTCGTCGGCATCCACCTCGCCCGCACGCCGGGCACGAAGAACGGCGCGTCTTCGCCGTAGCACGGGTCCTCGAGGTCGCGGACGAGGCGGTGGCGCCTGTCGCGCGACGTGTAGGAAGTGTCGTTGAACTGGATCGAGCAGTAGGCGTCGACGTCGAGCAGGGTGCGGGTCGTGCCGCCCTCCGCGTCCACCCGAAGCGCGTTCCTTATGCCCGGCGTCACGCCGTACCACGAGTAGGGCAGGTTGCGAGAGCGCCCGGCGAAGAGGTCGAGCCAGTCGCGGCTCGCGTCGATGCTGTCGAACTGGTAGATGCGCCCGTTGCGGTCGAGGCCGGAGATGCCCGCCTCCTGCGCGAGGACGTCGAGGTAGGGCTCCACGACGTGGTCCATCCCGTCGGAGACCTCCGCAGTGCCGCGTGCGGAGAACGTGACGCCGCCCTCCACGATCGTGCGCCACACGTCGTCGCTGGAAGAGCCCGCGCGCTCGACCTCCGTAGCCCGCACGCCCGAGTCGCTCCAGTACGTCCCCCTCAGCGCGAAGCGCGGCACGGTCGAAAGGACGTCCGCGAACTTCATCGGCAGCGTCAGCCTGTGGTACGTGTCGAGGCGGAACGCGTTGTAGTTCGCCCACGGGCCTGGCGTGTAGCGGTACTGCGCCGGAGTGCCGCGCTTGCCGTACTTGCCGTAGTCGCGGTCGAGGTACCCGACGCGAGTCTGCGACTCGTAGTTCACGGGCAGCGACAGTACCGGTAGCGGGTTGACGTCGAAGTAGAATTCGGGGAGGCGCGCGACGCCCGGATAGAAGTCGTTGAGCGGACCTGACACGCTCGCGCCTACCGAGACGGAGTTCTCTACGTGCTCCCACGCGAGCTCGTTCGCGCGGTGCGTCGCGAAGATGTTGCCGTCGTACAGCATGGCCTTCCTGAGGAAGTCGTGGTGGAAGTGCGAGTCGCTGTAGTACGCGGCCTTGACCCAGAACGTGTCGCGCTCGGTGAAGTCCGCGCGGTGCTCGAAGCTGAACCCGTAGCGCTCCTTCTCCACCTCGTTGCCCCAGTTGCTGTAGTGCCATTCCTTCTGGTCGTTCCAGTGGCGGTCGTACCGGTCGGCGTCCTCGTCCCAGGCGTAGTACACCTTGAACTTGCCCGTGCCGAAGTCGCCGACGTTCCACTTGACCGTCTGCCCGAGCGCAACGCCGTTCTTCATCCGCAGGTCGAGACGAGTGTTGCCGGCGAGCCCGTACGAGCCCTCGGCCATGCTGCCGCATATGCCGTACACGTACTTCGTGAGGACGTACGCGCCCCAGCGGGACGTATAACCCGGCATCACGCGCCAGCCGTAGTCGGTGTCCATCGGATAGTACCAGAACGGAAGCCACATCACGGGCACGCCCCACATGTGCAGCCATGCGTTCCTGAGGAGGACGTACTTCTTGTCGCGGAAGCGCACCTCGCCCGACGCCCGCCAGTGCAGGTGGTCCCAGTCATTCGTGCACGTCGTGACGTGCGTCGGGTCGGAGAACTTGAACTCGCCGTCCTCGTCGCGCGTGACGGACTCAGAACGGAGGATCACCGGCGCGGAGACCGCCTGCACGTGGCCGGACGCGGCGAGCGCGCCCGTCACGTTGTCGGCGGCGACCCTGTCCGCCGTGACGTGTACCTCCGATGCGGGCTTCGCGGCGGCCGCGAGCGCCAGCGCCGCCGCGACCGCGGCGACTGTAAACTTTGCTTCCTTCATGTGGGCATGCTCCCTGTCATACTTGTCCTTTGGTTGTCTGCCGCACATTATACCATATTTCATCCCCAGGGTTTACGCATTTGAATTAACGAATATCATAAGGCATAGCCTCTGGCAGTCCGAGCCGAAGCCTTTCAATGTGCAAATGTGCAAGTGTGCAAGCGGTCATCGGTCAGCAGTCCAGCGCCAGCACCAGTGTTGGGCGCGTGGCCGATGCCGTCGTATGTCGCGCTATTCCATGTTTTCCCCCATCCTCGACCTCGCCGTGGCGACGCTCGCGCCCATAATGCGCGAAAGCTCGCGCGACTCCTCGACCAGGGGCGCGAGCCTCTCGGGCGGCAGGTAGCCGCTCTCGCCGATGATCCTGAGCCAGCACCGGGCCTCGGCGAGCTCCTTCATCGCGAGCTTCATCTTGTGGACGAAGTCCTCGCGCGACTCGGGCTCCTCGGCCTCGGCGTAGTTCGCCGCGACCGAAGTGCCCGCGCGGAAGAGCTGGTCCTTCAGGTGTCCGCTCTTCAGCCGCCCGGACGGTATCGCCTCGCAGACGTTCACGACCCGCGCCGCGAACCGCGCGGTGCGCTCTTCGAGCCCCCCGCCTTTCCCCTGCATCTCTCCGCCTCCTTCCTTATTGCCTTCGCCGTATTCTCCGTCAGCTCGTCCACGTGCGCGTTCACCGCGTCCATGAACATCCTGTAGTTCTCCGTCGCCTCGCGGTACGCCTCAGCCTCGTCAGCCTGGACGTACCGCGACACGTGCCTTCCGTTCCTGCCGTACTGCAGGCAGTAGAACGTCCGGCCGTCCTTCGTCCGCTTTATCGGCGTGAGGACGCCGCGCGCCATGCGCTTCATGCGCACGGCCTGCTCAAATGCCGGCACTTGGCTTTTCATGCCGAATAGTATATAATATATTACATACTTTGTCAAGGGGCGTTCTGCCTTTTTTCAACAGCCACACAGGAGACACGGATGAAGTCCACAATCGAATGCGTGATGTCGGTGCCGGACCCGCGCAGGGGCAACCACAGGAAACACGAGCTGCGCGACATGCTCTTCGCGTCGCTCGTGTCGGTCCTGTGCGGCTACGACAGCTACGTCGCGTTCGCGCGCTTCACCGAGCCGAACCTCGAATGGATGCGGGGGCTCGGCTTCGCGTTCAAGAACGGAGTTCCCAGCCACGACACGTTCCGCTACGCGTTCTCGGTCGTCGACCACGGCCTGTTCTCCGCCTGCCTTGGGAACATCTCGGACATCCTGCGCGGCAAGGCAGGGAAAGGCAACGTGTCGATCGACGGCAAGGCACGCGGCGGCCAACCGCGCGTTGGTCCGGAGGATGGCGCTCTCGCTGACCGTGCCGTGGGCGAGGCGACGGAAGTGCGGGATCAGGGACGCGAGGATGTACGCGGCTCTGTCAAAGGAAGCGAGGCTGGAAATGCTGACAGCATAGCCTATTAGCGTCGCAGTCCCGCACCCGCCTTCAGCACTGGTGCTGGTGCTGGACTGCTGACCGCTGAACATTTGCACACTTGCACATTTGCACACTAAGGGATGTTTCGGCTTGCACAGCCAGTGGCTAAGCCGCCTGATGAGCATAAGTTCAAATGCGTAAACCCTGCACGAAATTATGGTATAATACGCGCATGATGAAGACAATGTCAGTCGCAGGGGTGGCGCTGTGCGCCGCCGTCGCACCCGCCATGCTTGGCGCGGAGGTCGTGGCGTTCAAGGACGCCGCGAAGATCAAGTCGTGGGACGCGTGGAACGACAAGGCGCCGCCAGCCGCGACGAACTCCGCAGCGGCGGTCCGCAAGGAACACAAGTGCGTCACGTGGGCGAAGCTCAACTCGCTCGACCCGGGCCTCAAGGAGGTCGGCCGCCTCGCCGTGCGCGACTCGAAGGAGGTGAAGTCCTCCAAGTGGTCCGTCGGTTTCGAGACGATGGACCGCGACTACGCAGACTGGAACGCCTACAAGCACCTCGTCGCGCCGCTTGGCGTCAAGCACGGACGCCTCTTCTCCGGCTGGGCCAAGACCGAGCAGGAGAAGGGCAAGTACGACTTCTCGTGGTTCGACCCGCATGTGCGCGAGATGGCGACGATGGGCGTCAAGCCCTGGATATGCCTCGCCTACGGCAACCCGGTCTATGGCAGCGACTTCCGCCTCGGCATGAAGGTGAAGCAGGTCACGGACAAGCCCGAGGCGTTCGACGCGTGGATCAGGTACTGCGTCGCGTGCGTGGAGCGCTACAAGGACGTCGTTGACGAATGGGAAATCTGGAATGAGCCGTTCGGGCAGGGACCCGAATACGCGGAGATGTTCTACCGCACTGCGAAGGCGATCCGCGCCGTCCAGCCCAACGCGAAGCTGTACTGCACAGCCGTCACGTTCCCGAAGGACTACAAGTGCGTCCTGGAGAAGCTGAAGAAGGAGAACGCGCTCGACCTCGGCTCGTACTTCATCTACCATCCGTACGATCCGAATCCCGACACGACCTACGAGAAGCGCGTGCCGGAGCTGCGCAAGCTCGTGAAGTCGTACAGCGAATCGTTCGAAATCATGCAGGGCGAGGTGGGGTGTCCGTCGCAGCTGGAGTTCGGCCACGCGCTCAAGGGCATCGAGTGGAGCGAGTACGCGCAGGCGAAGTGGCTCCTGCGGCGCACGATCGGCGACGCGGCGCGGAACATCCCGTGCAACGTGTTCACGATGATCGACCTCCAGTACACCTTCATGCTCCAGAGCTTCGGGCTCGTCCGCTCCAACACGCTCAAGGAGTTCGTGTACCGGCGCCCGTCGTACTTCGCGATGCAGAACATCTTCGGGCTCATCGATGACGAGGCTCGGCCGACGAAGATCTCGATACAGCCGAACTTCAATGTGACGAAGAGGGCCGATCCGCGCGACAACCGCAAGCGCACGCTAACGTCCATCAGGTTCATACGCGACGGCAAGACGCTGCGCTTTCTCTGGTTCTCGGACGCGCGTCCGTCGTCCCTCCTTGAGTTCGACCGCGTTACGGTGAACTTCCCGGGGAAGAAGGTGGTGGACCCCGTGTGGGTTGACATGATCACGGGCCGCGTGTTCGAGATCCCGGCGGAGAACGTGAAGTACGAAAATGAATCCACGGTTCTGAGCGACATCCCGATGTGGGATTCGCCTGTCATGATCACGGACAGACTTTCCGTCACGATGTGCAAGGAGTGAGCGAACACGCCGCGCAGTGCGCCGTATGCCCGTTCTGAGTGTCCGACATTTGAAAACCAGCAACCAACCGAAAGGAAACCCAAAGATGAGTATTAGCAGACTTATGACATTCGTGGCAGCCGCGGCTGCTTCGATGTCCGCCATGGCGGCGGATGCGGCGAAGCGTCCGTGCTCCGAGATCACGTTCAAGGAGATGCCGACGCTGATGAAGTACGGCGACACAACGCGGCGGGGAGAGGCGCATTCGTTCGCGAAGGACCCCACGGTCATCCGTCACAACGGACGCTACCTGATGTACTACAGCGTGTGGTCGTACGACAAAGAACATCTCCCCAAGGACTTTGGAAAGAGGCCAAACGGCTGGTGGGGCGCGATTGCCGAGAGCAGGGACCTTGTCCACTGGAAGCGCGTGGGCGACATCAAGGCCGACGGACTGGACGTGCCCGGGCAGCTGGAGATGTGGATAGCGCCGTGCGTGAAGAAAATCGACGGCAAGATACACATGTTCGCGCAGTGCCGCGTACGGCAGCATGCAGGCAGGAACGAATGCCTTATCTGGCACGCCACCAGCGAGGACGGGCTCAATTTCAAGTTCACGGAGACGCGCCCGATGTTCACGCCACAGAACAAGTGGTCGTTAGCGCGCGCCATCGACGCGGAGG
>JAEEGL012838236.1_pt1 | contig 18431 bp, 15 predicted proteins | sample 9134231 | NCBI WGS metagenome assembly JAEEGL01 (sample SAMN16246548, study PRJNA631951) | gut metagenome | biome: gut microbiome; feature: rumen; material: fiber-attached | host: Bos | place: Iran: Karaj | collected 2018-10 | reverse complement strand
CATTTACTCTTTCGGAGGTACTGGTAAACGATTCGGTTACAAGGGAAGCAATCACGCGGGAAGAAGAAAGAAAATTCCTTAAGTTTGTAAAAGAAGATCCTCATTTTTCAAAGTATTATGAGGGGATTTACATTCTTTTCAAGACGGGGATGAGGATCTCTGAGTTCTGCGGATTGACCAAGAAGGATATCAGCTTTGATTTCCATTCGATCCATATATGCAGGCAGCTTCAGAAAAGGGGCAGTCATGGATATTATATCGAGCATACCAAGACAGCCTGCGGCGACAGGATCATTCCCATGACAGAGGATGTGGAGGAATGTTTCCGGAAGATTCTTGAAAATAGGAATCCGAGGGGAAGGGAACCCATCGTGGATGGAGTAAGCGGCTTTTTGTATTTTGACAAGGACGGAAGCATCATGTATTCGCTACACTGGGAGCATTATTTCAGGCACATAGTTGAAAAGTATAATTCGATATACAAGGTTCCGCTGCCGAAGATAACGCCTCACGTATGCAGACATACCTATTGCTCGAACATGGCAAGGGCAGGCATGAATCCGAAAACTCTTCAGTACCTGATGGGGCACTCGGACATCTCCGTCACGTTTAACACCTATACGCACACCGGTTTTGACGATGCAAAAGAGGAGGTAAACAGGCTGAAAATGGTCTGCAACCCCTGAAAAACCGTAGGTGTAAACTGAGTGATTTTTACACCTTTTTAACACCTTTTGCCGGCAAAAATATGCCAAAATATGCCGTTTTTTGCCGGCATTTGCAAAATACAAAATCGGCGCAAAGCCCGTATTTACAAGGAATTTTGAGTATGACAAGAATACTGTTCGTCTGCTGGGGCAATATCTGCAGATCACCGATCGCGCAGTTTGTCCTGCAGGATATGGTAAATAAAAAAGGAATAGCTGATGAATTTCATATTGAGTCAGCGGCGACATCGACGGAGGAGATCGGAAACGGCGTGTATCCCCCGGCTAAGAGCGTGCTGAAAAGACACGGGATAGGTACACCCGGTAACGAGATAGGTTTGGAGAAGAAAAGAGCTAGACAGCTGCGAAGAGACGATTATGATAAGTGGGATTATATCATCGGAATGGAGCAGCTCAACATGAGCTATATGCACCGTATATTGGGCGGTGATCCTGAAGGAAAGGTTAAGCTTTTGATGGATTTTACCGATCATCCGGAGGATATCGACGATCCATGGTATACAGGTGACTTTGATGGAGTGTATAATCAGATTGTGAGAGGCTGTGAAGGAATTCTTGAAACTCTCGGAATGTAAAGAAATGGAGGCTGACATGGCAAAGAAACTGGTAGTGGTAGTTGATATGCAAAAGGATTTTATCGATGGTGCTCTGGGATCAAAGGAAGCGGTAAAGATCGTTGAAAATTGTTCCGAAAGGATCAAAAGGGCCGTAGCGGAAGAAGATGTGATAGTATTTACCCGTGACACCCACGGTGATGACTATATGCAGACGGAAGAGGGAAAAAATCTTCCGGTTCCTCATTGTATCAAGGGCAGTGAAGGCTGGGAAATTGCAGAAGAGCTTCAGGGAATCTGTGAAAATGCGGTTACTCTTGACAAAGAGACCTTCGGCAGCAGGAATCTTGGAGAGTATGCGGCCGAATTATATAAAAACGGAAAAATTGAGAGTATAGAACTTTTTGGACTCTGCACGGATATCTGTGTTATCAGCAATGCTCTTCTTGTAAAAGCGTTTTGCCCGGATATACCTGTATTTGTTGATGCTTCGTGCAGTGCGGGCGTTACTCCGGAGAGTCACGAGACGGCATTAAGAGCGATGGAAAGCTGTCAGATACATATACTGGGTAAGGGTGAAGAACCCTGGAAATAGGGATTTTGGAGGTGTAAATTGGAACAGATAATAAACAGTCTTCTTGAGACGGATCTTTATAAGTTTTCGATGGGGCAGGCCATATACCATCAGTTTCCAGGATATGTTACGACATGGACTTTCAAGTGCAGGAATACCGATGTCCGCTTTACTGATGATATGGTGGAGGAAATAAGGGCTCAGATCAGGGCATACTGTAATCTAAAGTTTACTGAAGAAGAATTGGAGTATCTGGGTAAGATAACCTGGTTTAAGAAGTCATACATTGATTTCCTTCGTCTGTGGCATCCGAGATTTGAGGATTTTGAGATCGGTACGGATGATCACTGCGGACTTACCATCGAGACAAAGGGAACCTGGCTTAATACTTCAATGTATGAGATTCCTACTCTCGCAATAGTTAACGGCGTATATTTCAGGATGGGATTTGATTATGACAGGCTTCTCGGAAGCTTTAAGGAAAGGCTTGAAGACAAGGTACATAAGCTTGAGAACGGTACCTGGAAGATAGGTGCGTTTTCTGAGTTTGGCATCCGGAGAAGGCTTTCGGCTGAGGCACAGGAGCTTGCTGTTTCGGAACTGGCAAAGGCAAAGCTTGACGGATCGGTATTTGTCGGGACTTCTAATGTGTATCTTGCAAAGAAGTTCGGATTAAAGCCTGTCGGAACTATGGCTCACGAGTGGATCATGTGTGTCGGACAGGGAAATCATAAGCATAATCCCGCATATTCGAACTGGTTTGCCATGGATTCCTGGGTAAAGGAGTATGGCGTGTTAAACGGAACCGCACTTACGGATGCAATCACGACGGATTGCTTCCTGCGGGATTTCCAGCTCACTTATGCTACGCTTTTCTCGGGAGTAAGGCAGGACAGCGGAGATCCCATAGAATGGGGAGAGAAGATGATAAAGCACTATGAGAAGCTGGGAATAGACCCGCGCACCAAGACTTTGCTTTTCTCGGATTCGCTGGATTTTGAAAAGGCTGACAGAATAAATGCTCATTTTGCCGGACGAGCTAAGGTGGCCTTCGGTATAGGTACATATGTGGCAAATGATACGGAGGTCCCGGCTCTTAACATCGTTATGAAGACAACTGCCTGCAACAGCCAGGATGTTGCGAAAATATCAGATTCGGAAGGCAAGGGAATGTGCAAGAATCCGGATTATGTTGATTATTTAAAGCGCTGCATCAGTTGGCGTATGGAACATGAGGATGTAACCTACAGGATAGGAAGATAAGAAAAATAAGAAAAAAAGAGTATTTTGGGCACATTTATGGTATACTATCCTAAATGTGCTCTTATTTTTCTTTATAAAAATATGTTTTTGGCAGAGGTTAATATTGATTGAAAGGTGTTTGAATTATGTCAACCAAAGTATTTATCGACGGCAGTGAAGGAACCACGGGACTTCGTATATATGAGCGCTTTGAAAAAAGGGATGATATCGAGATCCTGAAGATTCCGTCAGAGCTTCGCAAGGATCCTGATACTATCAGGAAATTCATTAATGAATCAGACATCACATTTTTATGCCTTCCCGATGCAGCTGCGATAGAAGCGGTGGAGATGGTTGAAAATGATAATGTTACGATAATAGATGCCTCTACCGCTCACAGGACAGAGGCGGGCTGGGCATACGGATATCCCGAGCTTTCAAAGGAACACAGGGATGCGATCAAAAACGGAAAAAGGATCGCGGTACCGGGCTGCTACGCTTCGGGTTTCATAACCATTGGATATCCGTTGGTTAAAAGCGGAATTCTCCCCAAGGATTATCCGGTTTCAATCTTTTCGGTATCAGGGTACAGCGGAGGTGGCAAAAAGCTTATCGCCGCTTATGAGGAAGAAGGCCGCGATGCAAAGTATGATTCCGCCAGAATGTACGCCTGGGGTCAGACACATAAGCACCTGAAGGAAATGAAGTATATCACAGGCCTCTCTAGGGAACCTTTATTCTGCCCGATGACGACAAATTATCACAGCGGAATGATAGTTCAGGTTCCGCTGTATACCGATCTTTTATCGGAAAAGAAATCACCGGAAGAGATGAGGGATTTTTTTGCCGAATATTATAAAAATGAGAAATTTATAAAGGTAATGCCTTTCGGAGCAGACGCGGAGGCAGGAGGAGCGCTGTTCTCCGACGCCTGCGCAGGCTGGGACGGTATGGAGATTTTTGTAACGGGTAACGAAGATCGTATTGTTGTTGCAACCAGATTTGATAATTTGGGTAAAGGTGCATCGGGCGCCGCTATTCAATGTATGAATATAGTTCTTGGCTGTGACGAGGCCAAAGGACTCAATCTGTAGACCGGAGGTGCCATGAAAGAGATAGTGATCGATGCAAAAAGGGAAAATCTTCCGATTCTTTTTGATTTTTTGACTGATTCGCTTTCTCCGTATTCGGAAGACAAAAGAACGATCCGCAAAGTAAAGCTCTGCGCGGAAGAAGCTTTTATGAATATAGCCAGTTACGCATATAATCCAGATACCGGTCCTGCCAAGGTTAGTATTGATACTCTCGGGAGTCCATATCCCATTAAGATCGAGATGGTTTTCACCGATAAGGGAAAGCCGTTTAACCCTCTTACGATAGCTCCGCCCGATATTGAAAGCGGTCTGGAGGACAGAAAGATCGGAGGTCTCGGAATTTTTCTCATAAGAAAGGAAATGGACGAGATACTTTATGAATACCGGGACGGTGAAAATGTTCTGACTATGAAAAAGACTATCTGAAAAAGGAGTTACTTATGGATATAGAGATTAATAAGGGAAGTGAAGATGTTGTTCTTAAAGTATCCGGCGAGGTCGACGGCTCAAATGTTGATATGTTTGAGGCAAAGATGATCGAAGCGGTTGAGGAACGTATGCCGCTTGTTGTGGATCTTTCTGACCTTGATTACCTTTCATCTGCAGGGCTAAGAGTATTTCTGATAACCTCTAAAAGAGCAAAACAGAACGGATTCTCGATGATCGTCAAAAATGCTAAAGAGGATGTAATGGATATCTTTACTGTTACAGGTTTTGTTAAGCTTTTGGATATTCAGTGAGACAGGTAGATAATAATGGATAAAAAAGGCATTGGCTTACGCCTGAAAATGATCATTATGATCGTGGTCTTTGCGCTTATCCTGGGATTTACTCTGATCATTGCCATAAGATATTTTGTGAAAGACAGGATCATGGAGGATTACAGTGAAAGCGCGTGGGAGATATCGAGCGCTGTCGGGGCTAATATAGATACACATGCCGTTAACGAAGTAAAGAAAATGTGCCGGGAAATCTACGCAGGTATTCCGGAAGAGGAGAGATTTTCAAGTTCATACTGGGGTACGGATGAGTGGTATGAATATCTTGATCATTTTAAGATAGTCGAAGAGATCGAAGCATACAAGAAGCTTGAAGCCTATATGAAAGACAGTCTTGCCGCCATGGAGATGGGAGCAGTTTATATAGGGTGCGCTTTCGAGGACTCAGATAGCGGTGATATCACTTATATGTATCTCGTTGATCCTATAGAAAATGAAGACAAATGTCCGGTGGGAACATTTGAAAGAATGATAGATCCTACCGAAGAACAGCTTGCACATCCCGAACTGGGATACAGGCCTTATGTTACCAATACCGAGGAATACGGCTGGCTTATGACCTGCGGAACCCCTCTTATGGACGGAGATGAGGTTGCAGGGTATATGTATATTGATGTTCCCATGAACGATGTTATGGAAACGATAAATTCATTTACTGTTTTTGTCGTGGCATTTGTTGTTATCCTTACACTTGTTCTTGTTTTGGGATATCTGTTTGTGGTAGACAGAGTCATCATCAGCCCGATAAACAAGCTTTCCGGCGCAGCCATTTGTTATATTGATAATAAAGAGGAAAACGATAACAGTTCTTTTCAGAACCTCAATATCAGGTCACGTGATGAGATTGGTCAGCTTTTCACTTCAATGAAGCAGATGGAGCAGGATATAAATGAGCATATCGAGAGTATTTCTAAGCTTACTGCTGAAAAGGAGAGAACAAAGACAGAGCTGAGGGTTGCACAGAATATTCAGCATGATATGCTGCCCTCGAATTTCAGGGGATTCTGTGAAAGCAGAAATATTGATATTTATGGTGTAATGATCCCTGCCAAGGAAGTCGGCGGTGATTTTTACGACTTTTTCAAGATAGATAAGGAACGGATAGGACTTATTATAGCGGATGTCAGCGGAAAGGGCGTTCCCGCAGCGCTGCTTATGGCAGTTGCTAAAAGCATGCTGAGAGTAAGGGCTGTCAGAGGAGGAAAACCGGGTGAGATCCTTGAGGACGTCAATACATGGCTTTGCGAGAATAATGAGAGTGAGCAGTTCATAACAGCATTTCTCGGGATCCTTAATATGAAAACCGGAAATATGGAGTATGCAAATGCGGGACATGAATATCCCATAATCATCAACGGAGAGATGGCAAGTGTACTTCAGGGAGAAAACGATCCGCCTCTTGCTGCAGTTTCATATATAGTTTTCAGAAATATGGAAATGAATATAAAGCACGGAGACAGGTTGCTTCTCTATACGGACGGTGTTCCTGAGGCAAAGAGTGCAAACGGTTCGAGATACGGTATGGAGAGACTGCAGAGAATGCTTAGGCACAGTGCAGGTGCGAGAGAAGCAGTTGAGAAGATCAAAAATGATGTGCTTGATTTTACCGGATCCGAGTCAATATTTGATGATGTGACCATGCTTTGCATTGAATATCTGGGAAATGAAGGTCAGGAGTGAACATAATGGATTTGAAAAACTTTGAATTTTTACCCGAAGAAAAATATGTAAAACTTCTCGGAAGAACTTTTATGCTTGACGATTGCCGTGTTCTGAGCCTTTCGGGGAGCGGAGTCGAGTTTAAATATACCGGTACAAGGCTTGAAGTGACATTTTATGGCGATAGCACCACGCAAACAGCCGTCGGTGAGCCGATCCCTTGGAGAGATCAGGCTAGAGTTGCCGTTATCGTCGACGGTATTACGCAGTTGGACACAGTTATTAAAAATGAAGTGGAGTGCTTTGTTGTCTGCGGCGATGATCCGAGGGAGGAGGCTAAGGAGCATACAGTCAGGATACTAAAGCTCTCCGAGCCCAGAATGTCCACAGCGGGACTTGGAAAGATAGTGATCATGGCAGAGGGTGAGCCTGTGCCTACGCCTTATTCCGATAAGTATATTGAGTTCATCGGTGATTCCATTACATGTGGTTACGGGGTGGAAGCTCCCGATGAGTGGCATATTTTTTCCACATCTACGGAAAACGTGACCAAGGCGTTTTCATACCTTACGGCCAAAGCGCTTGGAGCAGATTACAGCATGGTCTCATACAGCGGACACGGACTAATCTCAGGCTATACGGATAATCCTGAGGAACCCAAGCTCGATGAACTCATGCAGCCGTATTACGAGATTTTTGCATATTCCTATAACACTTTCAGAGGAATGAGACTTGAAAGCAGAAAATGGGATTTTGAGTCCGAAAGAAAGCCGGATACCATTATTATCAATCTCGGGACAAATGATGAGAGCTATGTGGGAACCGATGAAAACAAAAGGGACGCATTCTGTGAAGACTATGTAGATTTTCTTAATCAGGTCCACGATGTCAATCCTCAGGCACGTATCATAGTTGCATTCGGTCTTATGGGAGACGGACTGTTTGAAACCGAGAAGGCTGCGGCTGAGCAGTTCATGGAGGAGAGTGGGTTTGCGGATGTCCATATCTTCAGGATAAAGCCACAGGATCCCGAAAAGAACGGGTTCGGAGCGTGCTGGCATCCGTCAGAGATCTCGCATGTTATAGCGGCAGGAGAACTAACTGAATTTATAAGGGGATTATGAAAAAATGCTTTATAATGTTTTGCCTGAGTCAGCGCAAGCCTACCAGCTTCCGGTGGCGATGGCGTTTGCTTTTGCGTTAACCTTTGTTTTATTACATTTTCTCAGCAGATTTTTGCCGAGAGACGGTGGAAGAGCCTTTGCGGTTGACGGAGAAAAATCCGCCGGAAAACCGCGTGGAGCGGGTATTATTTTCATCACCGTGTTCACGACGGTTTCGTCGATCTTTGCACCTATGGATCTTGAACATGGGTTTTATCTGATACTTATTCTTGTCGCAATGATGACGGGATTTCTCGATGATGCTTCAAAGAGCCCATGGGGTGAATACTTGAAAGGCGCTTTGGATCTGGTAGTGGCTATTCTTACAACACTGGTATTCATGTCACACAATTCTACCGAGATCAAGTTCGCGGTGTTCAATACTTCTTTTGTGATGCCCAAGATACTTTTCGGTATCCTTTCAGTGATCGTGATATGGGTAAGCATCAATGTTACCAACTGCTCGGACGGTGTTGACGGGCTTTCCGGAAGCGTATCCATCGCGACATTGATGGGCTTTTTTACCATAATGCAGAAGATTGGGATTGCGGAAGAGTTTACTCCGCTGATCCTCATTCTCATTACGGGACTTGCGGCTTATCTTTGGTTCAATGCAACTCCAAGCAAGCTTATGATGGGTGATGCGGGATCAAGGGCTATTGGTCTTTTTATAGCTATATGTGCATTGAAAACAGAAGATCCTTTCCTTTTCCTGCAGCTCGCTCTTGTAATGCTGTTTGACGGAGGATTGGGACTGATAAAGGTTTTCCTTCTGAGGTTTTTGAAGATCCATATTCTGAAGAATGTAAGGACTCCCCTTCACGATCATGTCAGGAAGGTTTGGGGCTGGTCAAACACGCAGTGTGTATACAGGTTTACCATTATCCAACTAGTTGTGTGTTCGGTCGTATATTTTCTGGTATAAAGTTCGTAAGAGCAGTATACCGGTTCTGCAGAGGAAGAAAGTCAGAGTATTTTTATAAGGAAGAAGATTATTATGTTTGATAAGCTTACAAAAGCAGATATAGAAAAAATGGAGGCCGAGATAGAGCATCGCAAGCTTGTCGTAAGGCCTCAGGCTTTGGAGGATGTTAAAGAAGCCAGGGCACAGGGAGATCTCTCTGAAAATTTCGAGTATTATGCGGCGAAGAAGTTTAAGAATCAGAACGAGAGCAGGATAAGATATCTTGAGAAGATGATAAATACCGCGGAGGTGATCGATACCGATTCTGCGGAAGATGAAGTCGGCATGAACAATACCGTAACGCTGAAATTTCCCGACGGATCGGAGAAGGTGTTCAAGATCGTTACGACCGTCAGGGCTAATGCACTTAAGAATATGATCACAAATGAATCGCCTCTGGGCAAGGCAGTACTCGGCAAAAAGCTCGGAGAGAAGGCTCATGTGGAAGTTAATGCTGATGTCAGCTATGATGTTGAGATCGTTAAGATCGAAAACACGGATGATGCCGAAGATGAGATAAGAGGCTTCTGATGTATAAAAAATATGTTTTGTTTGATCTTGACGGAACACTCACGGATCCCAAAATCGGAATATGCACCAGTGTACAGTATGCGCTCGCGTCCTTTGGAATAGACGAGCCGGATATAGATAAGCTTGAGCCTTTTATAGGGCCTCCTCTGATAGACAGCTTTATGGAGTTTTACGGTTTTTCCGAAACTGATGCAAGGAAAGCGGTAGATAAATACAGGGAGAGATTTTCTACTGTAGGTCTTTTTGAAAACAAGGTTTACAAAGGCATCCCGCATATGCTCAGGCGGCTTAAGAGAAACGGCTTTCACCTTGCTGTAGCATCGTCAAAGCCGACTGTTTTTGTAGAGAAGATCCTCGAGCATTTCAGACTCAAAAAATATTTTGAAGTCATTGTCGGAAGCAATTTGGACGGTACGAGGACAGACAAAAAGGAGATCATCGACGAAGCACTTTTACAGCTGTTTAAGGGTAACAGGATCAATAAAGATCTCGTATATATGGTCGGAGACCGTAGGTTTGATGTGGAGGGTGCCGTAAAGCAGAAAATAGAGAGTGTGGCGGTGGCATACGGCTACGGTGATTTTGAGGAACTGATGGAAGCTCACTCGGATTACATCGTTTTTTCTCCGAAGGAGCTGGAAGAATTCCTGATGCGTCAGACGGCGGAATATGAGGAGGGCCGTATCTGCAGGCCAAAGGGAGCAGGCGCGGTTCCCATATCGATCAAAAGTGTCTTTGCCGTGGTTGCATGCTTTTTAATGTTCGTTTTTCTCAGGTATGTTTTTGAGATGTTTTTCACGCTTTTGTTCGGAAGGCTCGGAGCCGTAATGCCGGACAGCGTATGGAATTTTCTTATGATCGGGGCAGAACCGAATCCGGGAAGCTTCTTTTACAGGGGTAATCTGGGAACGATAATCTCCGGAATGAGCTATTGTCTGGCGGCCGTTCCTTTAAGCTTTTTTGCGATCAGGTCAATAAGGAGAACCGGCAGGGAAATGTACCTGCTTCATCCGATGAATCCAAGCATTATACAGATAGCAGCGGGAATTGTGTTTGTGCTTGCTTTTACGCTGACTACACAGATAGCGGCCATTTTGACGCAGGCAGCGGCTTCTTCGGAAAACTATCAGAAGGTGTTGTCGGAGCAGTACAGCTGTAGCATAGGCATTGGTATTGCCGTGTACGGACTGATTGCACCCGCAGCGGAGGAACTGCTTTTCAGAGGTATCATTTACACCACCTTCCGTAGATATACGCCGATATTTATTGCAGTGATCATTTCGGGCGTGGTTTTCGGAATCTATCACGGGAATATTGTTCAGGGGATATATGGCTTTATTTTCGGCTGCCTTACGGCATTGGCCTATGAGTATTACGGCAGTTTTATTGCTCCAGTTGCGGTTCATGTGCTACAGAATCTGGTGGCTTATATCGGTTCATACACGCTGCTGCAGAATGCGTTTATTGTAAGCTGGAAGTTTGTGATCATCATGGGTGTTATTGCGCTTTCCGCTGTCATTCTGCTTTTTGTCAAGAGAAAATAGTTATTTTCAACCGTCCGGATTATGATATGCTATCAATCCGGGCGTTTTTTTGTTTTTTAGTTGTTTTTTAGTCCATTAAGAGACATTATTTGACCTAAAAAAGAAGTATTATAAGAAAAACGTTAAAAACGTTAAAAAATGGGGAAAATAGCAGGTTGATACCGGAGGATTTTTTATGCTGATAATTCACACAGGGGATGTTCATCTTGACTCCAAGCTGGGAAGATACTTTGATACCGCAAAGGCCACAGAGAGAAGAAATGAGATTCTCATAGGCTTTCAGAAACTGGTGCAGTATGCGGCGGACAACGCTGTCAGGGGTATGATAATCGCGGGTGATCTCTTTGATGTCAGAAACATTTCCGCAACCTCAAGGGATGCCGTCTATTCTGTGATAGCTTCAAACCCGGGGATAGAGTTTTACTACCTTGCGGGTAATCATGATGCGGATGTTTTTTTCCGTCAGATAATCGACAAATACGGTGAAATACCGGATAATCTCAATCTTTTTTCGGACTGCTGGACTTCTTATGAGCTCAGCGACGGGGAGACATCCGTTGTGATCACCGGCGCCGAGATCAATGCGGAAAACAACAGGAGGCTGGCGGATTCGCTCTCCCTTGACAGAAACCGCATCAATATAGTTACGCTCCACGGACAGGAGACGGAAACAGCCGGAAAAAAGGATGCCGAGATAATCCCCCTGAGAGAGTATCGCGACAGAGGAATCGATTTTCTTGCTCTCGGACATATCCATGAGCCTAAATATGAGAAGCTTGATGCCAGAGGTTTTTATTCGTACTGCGGCTGTCTTGAGGGCAGAGGCTTTGATGAATGCGGCGATAGAGGCTTTAACCTGCTGGATGTTTCTGATAAGGGCATAGAGAGGAGCTTTGTGCCCTTTGCAAAGCGGACTGTTCATGACATCTCCGTGGATATTTCTTCCGCAGAAGACTCGGATGATGTTATCAGAATCGTCAGGGACAGTGCGGCAGATAACCGTATAGCCGATAAGGATATGGTTAAGGTCAGGCTGTCGGGCAACATCGGAATAAATACGGAGATTGATCTTGATTATATCGGTCAGACGCTCCGGGAAGATTTCTATTATATCAAGACAGTCGATGAGACAGAGCCTTTTATTGATTATGCTTCATTTGCAAAGGATATGTCATTAAAGGGCGAATATGTAAGGCTTATTGAGTCAAAGGCCAAGGCAGGGGAATTGACGGCGGATGAGGCGGCGGAGTGCATCGCTTTGGGTGTCAGACTTTTGAAAGGAGAGGAACTGAAATGAAAATAAACAGGATCCACATTGACAATTTCGGAAAGCTTTCGGATTTTGATCTGGATCTGAAGGACGGGATAAATACTCTCCTTGAGAATAACGGATGGGGCAAATCTACGCTTGTTTCGTTCATCAGGATCATGTTTTACGGAATGAGTGGTGACGGCAAAAAGAAGAATCTGCGCGAAAATGACAGAAAGCTTTATTCGCCCTGGAACGGGAATACTTTCGGCGGAAGCATAGAATTCGAGACCTCAAAAGGAAAATATGAGCTTTCCCGTACATTCGGAGCACAGGAAAAGAATGATACTTTTTCATTGATCGATATTGTCACGAATAAGGAAAGCAAGGACTATTCACAGGAGGATATCGGTGAAAAGCTATTCGGAATAGACGCCGACTCCTACAGGAAAACTAGTTATATCAGCCACGATGGCATTAAATACACCGGGGCGGGAAGTGAGATCAGTTCGAGAATAAGTGCTTCACCGCAGGGAGAGGATATAGCAAATTATGATAGGGCTCAGGAGAAGATGAGGGACTATCTTAACTCCCATTCTCCCAAAAAAGTTAACGGAAGCCTCAGCAGGCAGAAGTCGGAGATATCCGCACTTGAACAGGCTTGCAAGAGAAAACCGGATCTTGAAAAGAGGCTTTCCGACGAAAAGAAAGACCTCTCGGAAGTCTGTGAGACCTTAAAAGGACTCAAGGACAGGAAAAAGGTTCTGGAGGATAACAGAAAAAGTCTCCTGCGGGAAAAGGAAAACGCACTGGGTAAGCAGACTTATTTTGAGAAGAAGAACGAACTTGAGAGAAGGAAAAAAACTTCGGCAGAGATACTTGAAAGTCTTGGAGGAAGTCTGCCCGGTGAGGACAGGATCGGGCTTTTGAGAGAAAAAACGGAGGAAATCGAGAGGCTCTCGGCAAAAGCCGAAACAGTGCTTTCCGAGTCAATGGGAGAAAGATTCGAGAGGCTGAAGGCTAAATTCGGAGACTCAATACCGGATCGGGACGAATTGCAGACGCATATCGATGAGATGGAGATCGTCAGCAATATGGTTCACGGCATAAGCATTGCTGCGGAACAGATAGGAAGAGATACGGAGGAACTCGAAAGAGTACGCCGGGAAAATGCAGAGGCGGCTGAGATCGCAGCAAAGGAGGCTGCGGGAAGGAGCTTTGCAGCAAAAAGATTCATTCTTATCGGTATAATTCTGATCCTGACGGCCGGGGCAGCTGTGGCTGCAGTTTTGCTGCCCGGTCTAAAGGTGCCGGAAATACCGATGTATATCATCGCTGCCGTTTTATTTGCCGCAGGAATAGTTTTTATTGCGGCAGGAGCGGACAGAAAGAAGTCTGCGAAGCTTAGCGGGGCTTTTATGGCTGATACCTCCGGGGAGACCTTTATCATGGATAAGATAGAGGCTTTGAAAAGGGAAAAGAGAGACAGAGAAGCTAAGCAAAAGAATGCAGAGGAGTCGGTAAGGGCATATCTTCAGAGATTTGATATCGAGTATTGCAGGGCTGATGCGGAGACGATCCTCTATTCAATAAAGAGTGACAGCGCCGATTATCGTGAAATGCTTAAAGAGGAGGCTATTAGAAAAAATGCGGCCGATGAGCTGATGCAAAAGGGCAGGAATCTCGCGGAATCGATAAGAAGCGGTTTATCGGAAATAGGTGCCGGTATCACTGCTGAGATCGTTTTTCCTGGAAGATACTCTGAAATCAAAAGCATTCTTGAAGAATTAAGAACCAAAATCGAAAGGTACAGAGCATCGGCAGCGGAAACTGAGAGAGCCGAAAGAGAACTTGCCGATTTTATGGAAAAAAATCCTGATTTTGATCCCGAAAATCTTCCGGATGCCGAAGAATGTGACAGTAAATCCGAAATGATAGAGGCAGAGCTTGAAAATATCACGGTGCAGTTAGATGAAAAGTCCCACGAAAGAGACAGTGCATACCGGCGTATAGAAGATCTTGAAAATGAGTTAGAAGATCTTGGCGCCCAAAGCGAAGAATTGGAAGCCCGTAAAGAACAGTATGAAGCGGAAAAAAAGCAGTATGATATTGTTTCCAAGACAAAAGAGCTGCTCACAGAGGCAAAGGATTCTCTTATTGCGAGATATATGGCACCGTTGAGGTGTTCTTTTGAGAAGTATTATGATATACTAAAAGATGGCTGTGATAAATCTGAAGGAAAAGACTATCTTATAGATACAAATTTTGAGATCAGGAAAAAGGAGCTTGGAAATTACAGGGATATAGCTTCCATGAGCGACGGATACGGTGATATCGTTGGATTGTGTATGCGTGCCGCGTTTCTGGATGTCATGTACAATGATGAAAAACCTGTTGTTCTTATGGATGATCCTTTTTCAAATCTCGATGAATACAATATCAGGTGGGGTGGAAGATTCCTCGAATTACTTGCAGAGAATTATCAGATTTTATATCTTACATGTCACAATGACAGAGTCAGTAATTGATTAAGGAGTACAGAAAAATCGTATGAAGAAAAAAATGATCAGCACAGTTTTGGCAGTTATTATGGCGGCATCCCTTGCTGCATGTACCGGAAAGGCACCTGCAGTTACGGATGATCAGGGTAATACGGGGGCGTCACAGAGCGTGATTGAAGACGGAACCGGAAATAATACAGATGATACTGATCCGGAGGAGAAGGATCCTGTAGAGGATACTGGTGTAGAAGACGGAGCCGGAGACAATGCAGACAATAACAATTCGGATGGCGGCAATACCGAAGAACCGCCTGCAGAACCTGAGAAGACTCTTGCGGATGCCAAGCCCGGAGAGATAGTCGGCGGCATAGTTAAGGTTGCAAAGAGAACTCAGAAAAGCATCCCCGACAATGATGCTATGGCTTTCGTCAGAGATATGGAGATAGGCTGGAATCTCGGAAATACCTTTGATGCCAGTGATTGCAACTGGGTTTCCGATGAACTTGAGTATGAGTCCGCATGGTGTGGCGCCAAGACCACAAAGGAACTTATAAGCGAGATCAGAAATGCCGGCTTTAAAACCATAAGGATCCCTGTTTCATGGCACAACCATATAGATGCTGATTACAATATCAGCGAGGCGTGGATGTCCAGAGTCGAGGAAGTTGTCGGCTGGGCCTATGATGAGGGAATGTATATCATCATAAATGTTCATCATGATAACAGTGATAAATATGAGTATCCTTCTTATGACAAGATGGATCAGTCCAAGAAATATCTCACAAAAATCTGGACGCAGATCGCTGACAGATTTGCGGACTATGATGAACATATCATATTTGAAACCATGAACGAGCCCAGGCAGGTTGGCACGGACCACGAGTGGTGGATAGATGACGTGGAATCGGATGTTGCCAAAGAGTGCTTTGACTGCATCAACAAGCTGAATCAGACAGTGGTTGATACTATCAGAGCTAACGGAAAAGGCTACAATTCTTCCAGATACATTATGGTTCCCGGATACTGTGCTTCACCGAATTTTGAGATAATTGATGCGTTTGTGCTTCCCGATGATTCCGGCGCATCGGCGGAAAACCGTATCATTGTTTCCGCACATGCTTATACTCCGTATAATTTTGCACTTAACCAGGATAAGAGTCAGGGTGCAACAGATGATTTTGACATTTTTGAAGGAAACGGAACCGGAGATGTTGACTGGTTTATGGGAGAGCTTTACAGCAAATTTGTATCAAAGGGTACTCCTGTAGTGATCGGAGAATTCGGCGCTCTTGACAAAGGCAATCTTGAATCCAGGATGCAGTGGACTGCATATTATATCGCTACAGCTAAGCTTTACGGAATGACAGCAGTTTTTTGGGATAATAACGCATATAAAACTGATGGTGAGAATTTCAGACTTATCGACAGGGCAAGCCTTAGCTGGACTTTCCCTGAGCTTGTCGATCAGATGATGTATTACTGCAGATCTGAGGAGTAAGATGATCAAGTTTTTTGCGGGGAAAAATACAAAAGTCAGGCAGATAAGACGAGGACTTGAGATAGCGATGGTCCTCGTCCTTGCGCTGTATCCGCTGCGACATATGCACAGAGGACTTGATCTCTGGGATGTCGGATACAATTATGCCAATTTTCAGTTCATGGGTATGGAATCCATGGATCCCATGTGGCTTTTTTCCACTTATCTCGCTACTGCGCTGGGACATGTTTTTACATGGCTCCCCTTCGGAAAGACTGTTCTGGGATTGAATTTTTACACAGGTCTTATTGTCAGTGTCCTGGCAGTGATGTCCTATGTGTTTATGACGAGACATCTTAAGGTTTCAGCCTATGCGGTTTTCTTTGGAGAGTTTATAGCGATAAGCCTATGTTGGTGTCCTACGGCACTTTTGTATAATTATCTGACGTACGTATTAATGCTTATCGCAGTCATAAATATTTATCTCGGGTTGGTTAAAGAGAATCGCTGGAGCCTGTTTATTGCGGGAATATGCCTTGGACTGAATGTGTTTGTGCGTTTTTCCAATCTGCCGCAGGCTGTGTTTATATTCGGAGTATGGGCATACTGTATCCTTGAATTTATCGAGCGGATAAAGGACAAAAATCCTGCTCTAAAAAGGAGGGAACGCAGAGATCTGTTTAAACGCATCGGTCTCAGAACTTTATGGTATGTTATGGGATATGCCGCAGCCGCAGCCGGAATGCTTATATATTTCGGTATAAGATACGGAATTACGGAATATTTTGACGCTATTAAAAGACTGTTTTCAATGACTGAGGATGCAAGCGGTTATTCGGCATTCTCGATGATCTATTCGATTTATTCGGGATATAAGAGTAATCTGGTATGGACGGGCTTGATACTTGCTTTTATAGTAGTGGGCGCTGTACTGGTCGGCATCGGAAAAATGCTTGATGCCCAGCTTGAGATGGAGAGATATCCGAGAGGCATTTTCGGTAAAAAATTTACCTTTACCGGAGTGGCTTATTTCATTACTGTTCTTTTAGCAGGCGTGATGGTTTATCTCCTCTGCGTTCTTGAAATAGGAAACGGACAATATCGAGCTTTCGGCTATGGGGATTTTGACGAGTATCCGGCTATCATAGTCCCCGGTATCGTACTTACATTCATTATGATCCTCTGGGCCTTTGCCGTGATCGTTTTCACTAAAGAGGATATAAAGGAGAAGCTGATCGCCGGTCTTGTCCTTATAATGCTATTGATCACACCTATAGGGAGCAATAACGGTCTTCTTACAACGATCAACAATCTGTTTTTGCCACTTCCCTGGTTTGTATGCAGGATCGCTAAGCTTCTTATCAGAGAGGATCCATACGCTGTAAGAGCATCAGAGTTTATGAGAAAGGCGGAGAATAAGGACAAGAAACCGGTTCTGAAAATTCTTCTGATAATAAAGAGCTACCTGTCTTTCTTTTCTGTGAAAGCTGTTCTTTTTGCTGTTATAGTTTTATGCTGTGTGAAATTTATCGGTTTTGGTTACGGTTTTTCATTCGCTGAAGCAAAAAATGCCAGAGACGCTAAATATACAATTGAATCTCAAACCGTATTCAGGGGAATAAGGATGTCATACGAGAAGGCTCTTGCGATGTATACCCTTATGGAATTCCTTGATGCAAATAACCTTATTGATGGAAGAAAGCTTATCACTTATGGATATATTCCCGCTCTTTCATTCTATCTGCAGATGCCTTCCGCATTCAATCCATGGATGGATCTGGCGTCATACAAATATGATGTTATGAAAGAGAATATGCTTAATCTCTGTGAAATCGCAGCGAGCATTAAATGGGAGGAGATCGAAGAAACAGATATGTCTGAAGAAGCGGTAAAATCCGAAGAAGCAGTAAATTCCGATGAAGCAGCATATTCTGTGGAAAAAGAGGAAATAAAGCTGCCTCTCATTATAGTATCCAGGACTCTGGCAAAATATGCCGATGGAATTAATGATGAGGAGGACCTTAAAGAAGTTACAGACAGGAAATTTATGCTGATCCTTGATCTTATAGAAGCCGGACGATATGAGCCGGTATATGAAAACGATATGTTTGCGGTATTTGCGGATGGCAGATGAGGGCTTATTTCAAATACATATTTCTGTTCGCGGGATCGTTGAATTTCTGCTCAGATCCGGAGATATAGACAATCGCACCGGCGGCGGAGAACTTACCGCCATGCAGGAAGGCAGCAGGATACACAGATTGATACAGGGGAAAATGGGACCGGATTATTCGGCCGAGGTTCCCCTGTATTTTTCGTGCAAAAATGAGAAATATATTCTTTTAGTTGAGGGGCGTGCCGACGGGATCATT
>JAEEGL011584687.1_pt1 | contig 18431 bp, 9 predicted proteins | sample 9134231 | NCBI WGS metagenome assembly JAEEGL01 (sample SAMN16246548, study PRJNA631951) | gut metagenome | biome: gut microbiome; feature: rumen; material: fiber-attached | host: Bos | place: Iran: Karaj | collected 2018-10 | reverse complement strand
GGGAGTCAGTTTTGCGCTCACGTTGTTCCACGCCTTGTCGGTGTCGATTTTGCCCGCTTGCAGATATATCGAGTAGAGGTCTTTCTGCTCGTTGAAATCTTGCTGCGAGTTGATTTCGCCGTCGAATATGTATTTGTCGTTTTCTTCCATAGCCCTTTTGTTTTTTTGGTTTCTGATAATTTGACAACCGAAAAAAGCCATACCCCCAAACCAATTGTAAAAAAAATAAAAAGGAGCGCGACGCACAACGGCGGCGCACTCCCGTATTCATAGGTTGAGAGCAAAAAAAAGTTTTTTATTTCTTTAATTGCTCAATCCATTTCCTTGCGTTTACAAATGCCTCCAACCAGGGCGAAACCTCGTCGTTTTTGCGGTTGAATGGGTAGTTGGCCCACTGCCAAGCAAAAATGGCGCGTTCGGGGTGGGGCATCATAGACAAGTGTCGTCCGTCGTCGGAAACGATGGCGGCGGCGTTGTAATCTGAGCCGTTGGGGTTGCCAGGATATTCGCCGTAAGAGTATTTCATAGGTATGTGATAGTTCTTTTCGGCTTCGGGAAGGTCAAAACGTCCTTCACCGTGGGCTACCCAAACGCCTAACTTGCTGCCTGCAAGTGATTTAAGCATTACTGATTCGTTCGGTAGTATGTCTACGGTTACAAATTCTGATTCAAATTTGTGCGAATTGTTGTGACGAAGTTTGGGATGTTTTTTCTTTTTGGGATAGATGAGTTCGAGTTCGTTCATCAACTGACATCCGTTGCAAACACCGAGGCTGAGGGTGTCGGTGCGTTTGTAGAAGTTTTCGAGAGCCTTTCGAGCCTTGTCGTTAAACTTAAACGCGCCTGCCCAACCTTTTGCACTGCCGAGCACGTCGCTGTTGGAGAATCCTCCGCAGTATACTATAAAGTTAACATCTTCGAGAGTTTCGCGTCCCGATGCAAGGTCGGTCATATGCACGTCTTTAACGTCGAAACCTGCAAGATACATTGTATAAGCCATTTCGCGGTCGCCGTTGATACCTTTTTCGCGGATGATTGCGGCTTTGATACCTGTTTTGCGACGGCGCGATGCCTTTATGCCGTATTGGTCTAACTTGCCAGTAAAGTCGGGGTTGAATTTAAACTCCAACGGCTGAAGCGAATAGTTGTTGAAACGGCTTTCTGCGCACGATTTTTCTGTTTGCTCGCGGTCGAGAAGATATGATGTTTTAAACCAAGTGTTGCGGAGCAAGTCGATGTCGAAGGTGTGAGTTTTGGCGTGGTGTGTAACTTTGAGTGTGTGAGTAGAAATTGTTTTGCCGATAATCATATAATTGATGTTCAGCGATTTGAGCATCTTTTCTACTTCGCCTGCCTTTGATGTTTGGAACACTACGCCAGGATTTTCGCTAAAGAGTGTCTGGCAGAGGTCGTATTTTTTGTCGAAATCAAAATTGATATCCAATCCGCCCGAAATTGTGGGGAAGCACATCTCTAAAAGTGTGGTGATGATACCGCCTGCCGAAATGTCGTGTCCTGCAAGTATAAGTCCTTTTGACACAAGTTGTTGAATGGCGTTGAATGCGTTTCTGAAATATTCGGGGTCGGCAATATCGGGACACGAACTGCCCAATGAATTAACTGTTTGCGCAAAACTGCTTCCGCCGAGGTTGAGGTCGGTTTTAGAGAAATCGATGTAGAAAATTGTAGATTTATCTACTGGTTTGAGGTCGGGAGTTACAATCTTGCGGATGTTTGAAACTTCGCCAGCCGATGTGATGATAACTGTGCCGGGGGCGAGCACCTTAGAACCGTCGGGATATTTTTGGGTCATCGAAAGCGAGTCTTTGCCTGTAGGGATGTTGATACCGAGGGCGATAGCAAAATCCGAAGCTGCCTTAACTGCGCTGTAGAGACGTGCGTCTTCGCCTTTGTTTTTGCAGGGCCACATCCAGTTGGCACTGAGCGATACCGAGTCCATTCCGTTTTCTAAAGGTGCCCAAACAATGTTGGTGAGCGATTCGGCAATAGCCATTCTTGAGCCTGCCTCAGCGTTGATGAGCGCAACAGCGGGAGCGTGTCCGAGGGCTGTGGCAATACCGCGTTTGCCGGTGTAGTCTACTGCCACTGCGCCAAGGTCGGCAAGTGGCAACTGAATTGCGCCTACGCACTGCTGACGTGCAATTTTACCTGTTACCGAGCGGTCAACTTTGTTGGTGAGCCAATCTTTGCACGCAACACCTTCTAACTGAAGCACTTCGGTAAGGTATTCGGGGAATTTATCGTTTGAATAGTTTACAGCAGAGTATTTTTTCTTTACTGTAACGTCTTTCATTATGGTCTTCGGCGGTTTGCCAAAAAAGTCTTCGAGTTTGAGGTTGATAGGAGTGGAGCCGTCGGGATTGGTGAATTTAAACACCATATCGTCGGTGGTTTTGCCCACAACATACATAGGAGCGCGTTCGCGGTCGGCTATTTTTTGAAGTTTTTCTACATATTCGGGTTTGATTACCAAGCCCATACGTTCTTGGCTTTCGTTTCCGATAATTTCCTTGCTCGACAAGGTGGGGTCGCCAACGGGGAGTTTCTCGATTTCGATTTCGCCGCCGGTTTCTTCCACAAGTTCCGAAAGACAGTTGAGGTGTCCGCCTGCGCCGTGGTCGTGAACCGAAACAATTGGGTTTTCGTCCATTTCGCTTACTGCGCGGATGGCGTTGTAAACGCGTTTTTGCATTTCGGGGTTGCTTCGCTGAACGGCGTTCAACTCAATATCGTTTTTGTATTGTCCTGTGGCAACGGAAGATACAGCGCCGCCGCCCATACCAATGCGGTAGTTGTCGCCACCGAGCACTACGATGGGCATATTAGAATCGGGAGTATCTTTTTGGCTGTCTTGTTTGCGTGCATAGCCTACGCCGCCAGCCTGCATTATCACTTTGTCGAAGCCGAATTTTTCGTCGCCTTCAAAATGTTCGAATGTGAGGAGGCTGCCCACGATTAGCGGCTGACCGAATTTGTTTCCAAAGTCGCTTGCTCCGTTTGATGCTTTGATAAGGATTTCTAACGGTGTTTGATAGAGCCATTTACGTTCGGGAACTGCCTTTTCCCATTCGCGACCAGTGATTTCGTCGATGGGTTTCTGTACCTCGCCGTCTTCTTTGATGCGGGGGTATGATGTCATATAAACGGCTGTTCCGGCAATTGGGAAACTGCCTTTGCCGCCTGCCATACGGTCGCGGATTTCGCCGCCCGAACCTGTGGCAGCACCGTTGAAGGGCTCTACCGTGGTGGGGAAATTGTGTGTTTCGGCTTTTACCGAAAGCACTGTGTCAATCTCTTTTATTTCAAATTCTGAAGAAGTTTCGGGATTTGCGGGGGCAAACTGCTCGGCTTTGTGACCTTCAAGAAATGCCACGTTGTCTTTGTAAGCCGAAACCAATCCGCGAGGATTCTGTTTTGAGGTCTCTTTGATGAGTTGGAAAAGCGATTTGTCTTTTTCTTTTCCGTCGATAACGAATGTTCCGCCAAAGATTTTGTGACGGCAGTGTTCGCTGTTAACTTGCGAAAAACCAAATACTTCGCTGTCGGTGAGTTTGCGTCCGAGACTTTTGCCGAGGTTTTCCAAGTAGTTGATTTCGGGTTCGCTGAGCGCAAGACCCTCTTTTTGGTTGTAAGCCCTGAGGTCGTCGATATAAACCACGGGGTCGGGTTGCTTGGATATTGTAAAAATGTTTTCGTCGAGATCGTTGTAAACACGCTGCAACATTTTGTCGTATTGCGGATTAGGCTCGTCCGAAGGAATGAATTTTTCTATACGTTCGATTCCTTCGATACCCATATTTTGGGTAATTTCTACGGCGTTGGTGCTCCAAGGGGTAATCATCTCCTTGCGTGGTCCGATGAATGTGCCTGAAATCCTGTTTTGGTCTAAATGTTTGGCGTCGCCAAAAAGCCAGAGTAACTTTTTGTTGTCGTTTTTGTTTGGTGTGTTTCTGAATTTTACTGCGTAAATTTCAGAATTGGTTGATTGATAGAAAATTAGCATAAACTATTTTTTATGTAAATTATTACCGGTAACAAATTTGAATTACTGCAAATTTAAGCAAGTAAATAGACTTTTCAAAATAAAAGATGAAAAAAACACTATTGCATTTTTGCAAAATTCGTTTTTACGGTTTTTTTGTATATATTTGCCAAAAGGTAAATAATTTAATAATTTGACTTATATGACAACAGATTGCTTGATAATTGGCTCAGGGCCTGCTGGTTACACTGCCGCTATATACACCGGAAGGGCGGGTATCAAATCGGTTCTTGCTGCCGGACCTGTGCAAGGCGGACAACTTACAACTACCAATGAAATAGAGAATTATCCCGGTTTTCCCGATGGCGTTCAGGGTTTCGACCTTATGGACAAAATGCGTCAACAGGCTGAGAAGTTCGGTACGGAGATTATTTACGAAACTATTTCAAAGGTGGATTTCTCTGCCCGTCCGTTTTCTGTGGAAACCGATGGCGGTCAATCAATTACAGCCCGCACCGTAATTATTGCCACTGGCGCAACTGCCAAATATTTGGGCATTGAGGCAGAAAAAAAATACGCCGGAATGGGCGTTTCGGCGTGTGCTGTGTGCGACGGATTTTTCTATAAAAATCAAGATGTAATAGTTGTGGGCGGCGGCGACACGGCTGTGGGCGACGCGCTATACCTTAGCAAGATATGCCGCAATGTTTACCTTGCTGTGCGTAAGGATTATCTGCGTGCATCCACTATTTTGCAAAACCGCCTTGCCGAGGCTAAAAATATTCAAGTGCTTTATAAACACGAAGTTACTGATATTTTCGGCTCTAACGGTGTGGAGGGTGTTACTCTGAAATATACTGATCAAAACAATGAGCAACACTCTAAAAATCTTGATGTTACAGGCTATTTTGTAGCCATTGGACGTGCTCCGCAAACCGAAATTTTTGCACCTTATATTAATACCGACAACAACGGATACATCATTACTCAAGACAACAGCACCAAAACCAATGTGCCGGGCGTGTTTGCCTGTGGCGACTGTGCCGACCCAGAATACCGTCAGGCAGTTGTGGCTGCGGGTACAGGATGTATGGCGGCTTTGGATGTGGAAAAATTTCTCGCTGCTAACGCTTGAGCCTCAATTGTTTAGAACAACAGTGAAAAAAGATCGTTTTTGATGCAGGCGTATACCATTGCGCCTGTGGTCAAAACGACGATGATGGTAACTATCCACGCTAATAGCTTCACTGTCTTGATGCTGCTGCGGTTTTCGAGTACGGCTTCCATAAGTTTTTTGTCGGATTCCGTGCCTGATTTTTCTAATTTTTCAATACGCTCGTTTGTGCCTTTCTGCTCGGTAGAGAGGATGTTTACAAGTCCCGAAAGTTTCTCAAACCTCTGCGGAAAGTCCACTTTGTCGATATTCTGTTTTAGTTCCTCGGTGCCTTGAGCAAGTTCGAGGTATGCTTTGAGAAGTTTGTCGGTTTCCTCTGCCTGTTTTAGGTACGACGATTTTACAGCCTCTACCTTCTGAGTGGTGTCGGCGGCTGCTTTTTTCAAGAGCGAGTCTTGTGTGTCAACCTTTTCTTGGGCAAATTTCACGAGTTTTTCTACAGTAGCCTTTTGGTTTTCTTGCGAAGCCTCAATAAGTTTTTTGTTGTTTTCGTTGATGGTGCTCACAAGTGCGCCGTATTTGTCGAGAATAACGGTCTGCTCCGAAATTGTCTTTTTAAAGTGGTTGATAATCTCGGTGTTGCGCTCGTTCGACGACTTGTCGGCTTGGTCAAGATACTGCGTGTAGAGAGTTGTGAGTTTTTCAAGATTTTTTGAAAAATCGTTTTGAATGTTTTTGGCCTCCTCTATCACGTTGTTAGAAGCCTCGCCGGCGTTGGCTATCTGCTTGGCAGCCGACTGCAGGTTTTCAAGGTCTTTTTGCAGTTGCGCTAATTCGTTGTTGATCAGTTCTTTCATATATGGTATAGTTTTTTTCTATGTTACGAAATTTTAAGTATTTGCGAGTTGAATCGTTTTAGCCACTGTGTTTGCAGTTTTAGTTTCATTACGGTTTCCATCTCGTCTTTGAGGTCGAAGTTTTCGGCGGCAATGCGGTCGGCAACAGAATTGGTATCGGTTTCAAACTTCTCCACAGTGTTTTCGGGGTTAAAACGGTATTCGTTAAGTCCCTCACATATAAGTTCGTAGGCGTTGAAACGCTCCACAGCATCGTCGGGTTTGGCGGTGAAAAGTTCGCAATAGCCGCATATAATTTTGTTGGCGGGCGTGCGGTTTTCGGGTTTCGACTGCGAGAGCGATTCCTCAAGGTGTTGCATTTCGCTGATGTTGCTGCCAGTCTGCTCAAGAATTTCAAGCACATTGTTGATATTCTGAATGTTCTCTGATATGTTGCTGTAAACGAACTTGCAGTTGTAGCGCGATACAAAATAGTTTTGTAGGTTGGCAGCAATCATTTCTTGCGTTACCGAATTGCGCTTCTGCTTTTCCAAAATGGGTTTGAAAAATGTGTTGCAGTCGAGTATCATCTTTTGGTAAAGCGGGTATATCTCGTTTTAAAAGAATGCGATAAGCACGTCGGTGTATTTCTCGAGAACAAGATATGATTCGTTTTCGATCGACGAAATGTAAGCGAGAGCCTTGTCGCGTGTGAGGTTTCGCGAAAGCACGGGCAGGAGTTTCATCTTGTAAAAATCCAAATCGTGCTTGGTGATTGTTACAGTGATTTCGCCTGTGGCGGGATTTATAAGGTAGTCGTCGATAAGGTCGATTTCTTTGAGCAGCGTTATAGCCCTCATAGTGTCGCGCTTGTTGCGGAATTTTTGGTAGAGGGCGGCAAACTTGATTTTCGACTTGTCGTCCAAAGTTTTTGGGTTAACGCCGTATTCGCTTGCCACGAGTTTTTCAAATTCGTCGAACGAAGAAGTCTGACCATAGAGCCTCAACAATGCCCTTGCTGGTATGCTGTGGTCTATTTTGGTGTTGAGTATGTCGGCGGCTTTTTTAAACGCGCTGTTGAAAAACGGAATAGTGAGACTGCCTGTGCTGCCTGTTTGGAGCGTGTCGGCAATGGTCTGTACACCATCGCACTCCTCTGCCTCCTGAATGTTTTCCATTACGGCAAGATAGTCGAGCGGGCTGTCGGTGTTGTTGGTGATTATGTCGGAAATAAACGACTGAATGCGCTCTGCCAAAGGTGCGTCGTAGGTAGATTCTGGCATTACCAACTCGTTGGTTTTAAAGTTGATATAGCCGAGACTCTTTTCGCGGTTGTTGGTGTAGATGTATAGTTGGTAGGGGTCGGTCATCGGTTCGGTTTCGGTTTCGATTTCGATTCCAAACTCGTTGAATACAGCCTCTACAATATTTTCTCTGCCCGATTTTTGGGGAGTCATTATGCCGTTGAGAATCTCGTGCATTACGTTTTTCTCCTTGTCCTCACCCGGATAGAGTTTAGCAAGGCGTTGCAGGTTGTACGACGCATCGTAGTTGGTGTCGATGATGTTTTCAACGGTTTTGATGTTGCCCTTTTCGTCGCGTACCGATTCGGTGCCGGCAAACTCTTTTTGAATGGTGTTGAGCATTACGTCGGCTTTTTTTACCATTCCGTGTTTTGCGCGTCCGTTCATACGGTAAAATTCGTCGAGCGAATAGGGTGGCTCAAAATGTATAGCGTAGTTAAGATTCTGAGCGTGAATGCCTATGCCAGCCGAGCGCACAGCCGCCATTACGCCTTTTTTTGAATTGCAAAACTCTTTGCAATTTTTGCTGCTGTCTACTGCTGCCGAATTGGTTACGGGAGCGGTTTTTTCGTCGGTGTCGCCGTAGTAGTATGTGGTGTCGTCGGTGTCGTTGGGGTCTAACGGCATTTGTGCTCCGTATACTATTGTAGAGCCGTTTTTGTTCGACGTTATAAGTTTTTCGGCTAGTTTTTGCTTTAGTTTTCGGTAATATGCCTCCGCACCTTCGCCCGAAGGTGTGTCGTCGGATAATTCGTGGACGGTGATTTTGGGCATATCCGATAATTTTTGGTTGAATGTGAGTGTTACATCTGTTCCGAGTTTTTCTACAATCTCGTTTTTAACGTTGTATTCTTGGCTCGAGGTAAACGCTCCTAAGCGTACCTGACAGATGTTCTCAAATTTGAAATTGCGTATTATTGTGTTCTTAATGTCCTGATAATAAGGGCGGAACTCTGGTGTTTGAGTGGAAATCAACTGCGCCTCGTCTACAAAAATATGGTAGAGCGGAATGTTGTTGTCGTCGATTTTTTTAAACACTGTGCGCATATAGGGGTCGTGCATTAGCGACGGCGAAACAAACGTTACCACTGATTGCCCGCTTGTAACAGATTCTACAGCCATAGTGCGGTCGTAGGTGTTCTGCAGGGTGGGGTTGATGTAGTAATCAATGTCGATATTGCACGAACGGAGCATTGCAAACTGCATCTTCATAGCGGCAATTGTGGGCGGTAAGAAAAGGCTGTAGCCCGGTTTCATAAACGCCGTAAATAGCGCGATGAGAGTTTTGCCACTGCCCGGAGGCGACACGTGGAGTATGTTTTTGCCGTTGAGCAACTTACTTATTGAGTCTACCTGCACAGGTGTGAAATCCTTTTTGAGGAATATGTTTTTGAGAAAGTAATGCAGAGCGTCTTCCTGCTCGTCGAAATCTTCTGGTTCGTCGGGGTCTTCGGGAGCCTCTTTTTTTATGTCAACATTATAGAGTATCGACCTGTCGAACAGCAACTTGGTGTCGGCAGTGGGATATTTTGCCGAACGTATTACGGCGTAATGCTTGGCAGCTGTGGCAGGTTTTACAGGTGTATCGCCAAAACGCTGAAGCATCGACACATCTATAAGCAAATCGTATTCTACTGAGGGGTCGAATTCTGAAATTACATCGCGAGGTCCTTGATACAAAAGTGTTTGCGATGTTTCGGCAAATTCGGGTGTGTAAAATATGCTTAAATTAAATGTAGGAAATTTGCGTCCGTTGTTTTCGAGTGTAAAGAGGTTGTTGAACTGCTGACGAAGGTCTTCCAAGGCGATAAAAGCACAAGGAACGTCGCGCTCTATCACGCAGATATTCCACGATTTGGCGTGGAGGTCGAGTGCGCCAGAGTTGATTGCCTCAAGCACAGTTTTTTCGATACGGGCAGCTGCGGGCGGCGTAAGGGCTATTTGCAAAGCCTCGAGACCGTCCTCATTGTTGTAAAGTGGCGATGTGTAGTTTTCGCGCAGAATATCAAAATAACTATTTTGAATAAATGCCGAAAGATGGTTGGTAACATCTTCGCAGAGTTGTTCGCCGCGCTTGATGATTATGCGCCCATCTGTTTTGATGTTTTTTAATAGTTCGGTAACAGCTTCCTCCTTGAGATAGTTGGTGTGGTCTATATTGTCGGTAGAAGCGTCGAAATTAAACACTATACATTCGGGCGAATTGTCGGAATATGGTGCAGAAAAACTCAAGTCGGCTTTTTCGTTGAGAAACTCGTATGCAGGGTCGGATTTGAGTGCCGACATAAGCCTGCGGTTGTGCCGGCTAAATTTGTACATATTTTCAAACGGACGTCCTTTTTCTACAATCTGCGAAATGTAGCCGCCCCACTGATTTTGAACGGTGTTGTAGATAAAGTCGTTGATAAGCACCTCTTTATCTTCGCCGTGCAGCGGAATTGGTTCTGATATGCGTGGGTCGATAATGTGCAACGCCTTGAAAACCGCCTCTTTAACGTCGTCTTTTTGAATTTCGTGAGTGATGTTGCCGTCTGTGTCGATACGTTTGAGGGTTTTACCAATGGTGTTAGACAATATACCCTCCACAAACTGCGATGCGTATGCGGGCGTGCCGCGCGACACCAGATTATATATTACAGCAATGGCGGGGTCTACCGGTACTTTGGTGATTCCGAAACTGCTATCTAAATCAAAGTAGCACAAGCCTTTGGTAAGTGCGTCTACTTTTGCAGATATAGCCTCGTTGGTTTTAAGCGAGTTGATGCCGTTGGTAAAGTATCCTGCTTTGAGTTGTTCCATTGCTGTTGTTTGTTATAATTTTAGTGTCCTTTTTCTGAGATGTACATTATACGCATAAGTCTAAGTTCTTCCTCGCTGTACTCGTCTTCGCCAAGAGCTTTGAGTGCCTCGTCGATTGATTCGGTTTCGGCGTGGTCAAAATAGTCGTACACCTCTTGCTGACGTTCGTCGTCGATAATGCGGTCAACGTAGTAGTTGAGGTTGAGTTTTGTGCCGGAGTTCATAATCGACTCAATTTCGCCGAGCAGTTCGTCCATTTCTAATTGTTTAGCCTCGCAGATGTCTTCGAGGTCGATTTGGCGGTCGATACTCTGGATAATGTAAACCTTGAGTCCCGACTTGGAAACCACCGACTTAACCACCATATCTTGGGGTCGCTCAATCTCTTTTTCCTGAACGTATCTCTTGATTAATTCCACAAACTCTTTGCCGAATTTCTGCGCTTTGCCATATCCCACGCCCACAATTTGGGTCAATTCTTCTAATGTGATGGGGTACTGCACCGCCATATCTTCGAGCGACGAATCTTGGAAAATTACAAACGGGGGAACGCCTTTTTGTTTCGACACCTTTTTGCGGAGGTCTTTCAAAAGTTTGAAGAGTTCGGGGTCGGATGCTCCGCCGTTCATTCCGCGCGGAGTGGTGTCGTCGCTGTCGTCTTCCTCGTTTTCGTAATCGTGGTTTTTAACGAGTTTTATATCGAACGGACTCTTAAGGAACTCGTGACCCTTAGCGGTGAGTTTCAAAAGTCCGTAGTTTTCAATATCTTTTTGCAAGAAACCGTACACAAGCGATTGACGGAGCACGGCGTTCCAATAGTTTTCGTCGCCGAGGTCTTCGCCGCAGCCAAAGCACTGTAGTTTGTGGTGTTTGTAGGTTTTAACTTGCGAATCGGCAACGCCTGCAAGTACCTTTGCCACGTGTTCGGTTTTGAATTTTTCTTTGATGGTGAGTATAACTTTGAGAGCCAATAGGATCGACTCTTTGCCTTCGAAAGTTTTTTGCGGATGACGGCAGTTGTCGCAGTTGCCGCAAGGTTCGGGAAGAATTTCACCAAAATAGTTGAGAAGCATCTTGCTGCGGCACATCGATGTTTCAGCGTATGCCACTGTTTCGGCAAGTAGCTGACGCCCAATTTCTTGTTCGCTCAGCGGTTTGCCTTGCATAAACTTCTCAAGTTTTTGAATATCCTTAAACGAGTAGAATGCGATGCATTGACCTTCGCCGCCATCGCGACCTGCACGACCAGTCTCCTGATAGTATCCTTCAAGACTCTTGGGCATATCGTAGTGGATTACAAAACGAACGTCGGGCTTGTCGATACCCATACCGAACGCAATTGTTGCCACTATTACGTCTGCCTCCTCCATCAAGAACTTATCTTGGTTGGCGCTACGTGTGGCAGAATCCATACCAGCGTGATAGGGGAGAGCTTTGATATCGTTAACGCACAGAGTTTGCGCAAGTTCTTCAACTTTTTTGCGGCTGAGGCAGTAGATTATACCGCTCTTTCCCTTGTTGTTTTTGATAAACTTGATAATTTGACGGTCGATGTCGATTTTTGGACGCACCTCGTAGTAGAGGTTGGCGCGGAAAAACGAAGATTTAAACACGTCAGCGTCTAATATTCCGAGGTTTTTTTGAATATCGTGCTGCACCTTTGGAGTGGCGGTTGCAGTGAGGGCTATAATCGGGCTACGACCAATCTCCTCGATAATAGGACGGATTCGGCGGTATTCGGGGCGGAAATCGTGACCCCATTCCGAAATACAGTGTGCCTCGTCGATGGCATAGAACGAAATTTTTACTCCACGGAGAAATTCGATGTTCTCCTCTTTGGTGAGGCTTTCTGGTGCAACGTATAGCAGTTTAGTTTTGCCGTCTACAATGTCGGCTTTAACTTGTGCAATCTGTTGTTTCGACAGCGAACTGTTGAGGAAGTGAGCAATGCTTTCGTTGGTGCTTATGCTGCGCATCGAATCCACTTGGTTTTTCATCAATGCGATAAGCGGCGAAATCACAATCGCCGTGCCTTCGAGCATAAGCGAGGGCAGTTGATAGCAAAGCGACTTACCTCCGCCGGTGGGCATTAATACAAAGGTGTCGCGGCCTGCCAAAACGTTTTTTACTACTACTTCTTGGTCTCCTTTAAATCGGTCGAATCCAAAAAACTTGTGCAGATACTCTGCTAAATCGTCTGTTCTTTTTGCCATATCGCGTTTCTTTTTTCTCTAATCATTAATTGTTACCATAAATCTTTTGCCCCTATTTTTTGGCTTACGGGCGTAATACAAATTTCAAAAAATTATTCTGATATTTCAAAATTATTTGCTATATTTTTTAATAATTTAACACAATATTTTTTAACGTACTTAATTATAGCGCGTTATAAATATTGAAATTATAAATATCAAAGGCGTTTTTTAGATTTTTACACCAATAACCGGGGTGTCGTCCATTTTAATGTAGGAGTTTTTCCACTCGTTGAATGTCGACAAGAGTATTTTGTTCTGTTCTTCAAACGGAAGATTGGCGTTGTTGGTAAGCATTTCGCGAAAACGTTTAGCCATAAACTTGCGTCCCTCCGTGCCTCCGAATTGGTCTTGGTAACCGTCGGAATATATATATAAGGTGGTGGGCTTGCTGATGTCGATGGTGTGGCAGGTAAAATTCTTTTGATCGCCTTTTTGAATACCGCCAATGGCTTTGAGGTCGCCGTTTACCTTGTGCACCTCGTTGTCTTGCACATAGAGAAGGGGAGATTTTGCACCTGCAAACTGCAGAGTGTGAGTGTTTTTGTCGATGGTGCAGATGGCGGCGTCCATACCGTCGTTGTTTTGCGAAGTATCTTGCTGAAGGGTGGCAATCACCAATTTGTTGAGTTCGTTGAGAATAATATCTGGCTGCGTAATCTTTTGAAAATTAACGATTTGGTTTAATAATGCATCGCCAAGCATACTCATAAACGCACCGGGAACGCCGTGTCCTGTGCAGTCGATTACGGCAAGGAGAATTTTGCTATCGTCGTCAATGTCAGCATCTTTGCGGCGGAAAAGCGATGGCGGACGCTCAATTTTTACCTCCGAAAACCAATAGAAATCGCCGCTAACAGCTTCGCGCGGATGAAAATATACAAATCCGTCGCTAAAATGCCGTTTGAGAAATTCTGTGCCGGGCAGCATTGCGTTTTGGATACGTGCCGCATAGTTTATCGACGATTTGATATCTATGTTCTGACGTTCGATTTCGGCTTTTTGATGGTTGATTTCTTCGTTTTGACTTGTGAGTTTTTGGTTTATCTTGTTGGTTTTGCGGCTGTTGTAGATGATAAATGCCATAAAGCCCACGCCAATTACACCAATTATTACAAAAATGGTGATAATGAGTTTGTTGCGGCTGAGCTTGGCTTCGGCTATGGCAAGTTCTTTTTCTTTTTCTTTGGTAGAGATGCTCACTTGGAGTTCTGAAAAACTTTCGGCTTTACGTGCCTCAAACACAGAATCTTGCACTTGAGTATACCTATAAAGCAAGGTGTATGCGCTGTCGGTTTTGCCAAGTTTGCTGTTTACATCTGATAGCAGTAGAAGCGATTCGGCTTTGGTGCTGAGCCAACCGTTCATTTCTGACATTGAGAGCGATGTTTGCGCCATCTGCTGTGCCACGTAATATTTTTCTTGCAAATAGTTAATTCGTCCCTGACGTGTAAAAACCGCTGCAATATCGTGATACATAGATAGTTCTTCGTAAAGGTTGTATGCCTTTTGATAATTGTTGTAGGCAGTTTGGTAGTTTTGTTTGTGAAAATGCATCTCGCCTAATGCAAAATATGCGTTGGCAATCTCTTTTTTGTTGCCGGCTATGCGAAACCGTGCCACAGCCTGTTCAAGCATTTTTTCCTCCTCTTCGTATTCCTCGTTGCGGTCGTAGAGCAGGGCAAGAAACTTGTAGGTTTCGGCAATTAGTTGGGGCTCTTTGGTTTCGAGACTTATTTTGAGTGCGTCGTCAAAATTGATTTCGGCTTGTTCGTATTGATACATAGCAAGATTCACCGTGCCGATATTGTTTTTGGCACGTGCCTGACCTGCTCGGTCGTTGATTTGGGTAAAAATGCTGTCGGACTGCATGTAATACGACATTGCCACATCCTCAACGTTTTGGATAAAGTATGTACGGCCTATATTGAGCAGAGCGTAGGCTATTTCGCGCTTAGAATCAAGTTCGCGGTAAAGGGTGTAGGCATCAAGGTAGTTTTGCATTGCCATATAATACACCTTTTGGTCAAAATAAATGTCGGCGATTTTTTCTTGCCACAGAGCCATAGAGGGCTTATCGTTTGATGCTGTGGCTATCTGAAGCGCTTGTCCGGCATATTCGAGGGCAAGGTAGGGCTGCGAGATACTGCTTAGATTGTAAAGTTTGCTTAATAGCGAACATATTTCCTTGTCGGAGGCATTGTTGGAATATGAATTTTGCAAAACAATGTCGAGACTGTCGATTTTGCGCTCGTTGGATGTTTGCGAATATGCGTTTAGCGACGGAATTATCATCGCTATTACAATGGCGGCAATATTTATACCTTTAAATAAATGCTTGTATATCAATTTTTTAAGTAACATCATCTTTATTAAAATACAACGTTTTTAGTGCATAATCTATGCCTAATATTTAAGTTGGCGATAATTTTTATGAACGTTTTTTTTGGGATTTAGCGCAAAATGGTGTTATTTTGTAACATAAAAAAAACAAGACTATGAACTGTTTGGTAATCGACGACGACGAGGCTGTGGGCGTGTATATGCGCAAACTTATCGAAGACACAGGCTTTCTCAATCTGCTTGGCTACTATTCTAATCCGAGTGTGGCGGTGGGCTTTATTATGTCTAACATCGACCTTATCGACCTTGTGTTTGTGGATGTGGAGATGCCCGGACTCACTGGTATCGACCTGATTTCGTCGCTCGGCACTATGGCCGAAAAAATCAAATTTGTGGTGATTTCGAGTAAAGACAAGTATGCCATTGACGCGCTTGAAAACAATGTGGCGGCGTATATTCTCAAACCTGTAAACCCAGTGAACTTTTTGAAAGCCGTGTCGAAAGTGCGCAACATGGTGGAAAATACTGCGCAAACCGAAGCTTCGCCTACTTTTTTTATCCGCACCACCGACAACCGTTATGTAAAGATTAATTGGCACGATGTATATTGGCTTGAGGTTAACCGCAATAATATATTTATCAACACTTTCGAAGCTTGCTACGAAATTCAATCTACGCTCAAGGATATTTCTACAAAACTCCCCGCTGGACTTTTTTTCAAGACCCACCGCAGTTTTATTGTCAATATCAGCCATATTGAAGTTATTGAGCCCGATTTTATTTTGATGAAAACAAGCAAAAAAGATGTTCAAATACCCCTCTCGCGCAACTATCGACCCGAATTCCTCGCCAAAGTGAATGTGTTGAATAGGGGAGAGTAGTATTTTTTTCTCATTTTGGTGTTGCTTTATTGGTTTATTTTTTGTACATTTGAAGTTGTTATTAATTTTTAAAACGAACCGTTATGAAGCAATCAAATAAAAAGACATTCGTGCTTGACACCAACGTGATTCTGCACGATTATCACAGCATTTTTAACTTTGAGGAAAACGACATTGTGATTCCAATTGTGGTGTTGGAAGAGCTCGATAAATTTAAAAAAGGCAACGAAACTATCAACTTGCAGGCACGTGAGTTTATGCGCGAACTCGACCGGCTGACCGAAATTGGTGTTGACCTTGAAGACGGTATCCCCCTTGGCAAAGACCGCGGCACACTTTATATTATTAATGGCAAACCTTTCAACAAGGCTATGCAGATGGCGTTTTCGGAGCAGATTCCCGACCATAAGATACTTGCTGTGGCTCTGTGGGAAAAAGAACAGTTCCCCGAAAAACACGTTGTGCTTGTATCTCAGGATATTAACCTGCGTATGAAAGCACGTGCGCTAAAAATGGAGGCACAAGATTATAAGACTGGCAAAGTGGCAGACACTGCTCGTATTTTTGACGGAATGCGCACATTACCAAATACTTCTGACGATTTTGTGGGTCGCCTCTATCGCGAAAGCGTGATTACTATCGACAAGAGCGGTTTGGAAAACGATTTTTATGCCAACGAATATTTTATTGTGGGCGACGAAAAATCAAACGTTCTCTGCTTTTACAATCAGAATCTCGGTGTAATAGAGAAAGTTAAGAAATTCCGTGCGTCGGGCATTACGCCACGCAATGCCGAGCAGAGTTTTGCTATGGATGCCCTTATGCGCCCTGATATTCAGTTGATTACCGTAACGGGTAAGGCAGGCACAGGTAAAACCCTTATGGCATTGGCTGCCGCTTTAGAGCAGCACAAGAGTTTTGGACAGATATATCTTTCGCGTCCTGTGGTGGCTCTTGGCGGCAAAGATTTGGGTTTTCTGCCCGGTAACGAAAAGCAGAAAATTTCGCCCTATATGCAGCCTTTGTTCGACAACCTCAACGTTATTAAGCACGCTCTCGGGGTAAACAGCAAGGCAAGTCAGAATTTTGACGCAATGATTAAGGAAGAAAAACTGCTGATTACGCCACTTGCTTATATCCGTGGACGAAGCCTATCGAACGTGTTCTTTATTGTGGACGAATCGCAAAACCTTACTCCTCACGAAATTAAGACCATTATCACTCGTGCTGGCGAAGGCACCAAGATGGTTTTTACCGGCGACGTGGAACAAATCGACAGTCCTTTCTTGGATATGCGCTCCAACGGACTTTCGTATCTTGCCGACAAGATGAAAGGGCAGGCGCCGTTTGTGCACATCAACCTTACCCACGGCGAGCGTAGTTCATTGGCCGATCTTGCAAGCCGTCTGTTAGACTAATATTTAAAGGTGTTAAAATGGATTTTGTAACCAACGAGAGATTACAGTTAGCATTTGACTATATAAGTTTCACTGGTCGTAACGTTTTTCTTACTGGAAAGGCGGGCACGGGCAAAACTACTTTTCTTAAACGTTTGCAATCGTTATCGCCTAAGCGGATGATAGTTACATCGCCCACGGGCGTGGCGGCAGTGAATGCGGGAGGAGTAACGCTCCACTCGTTTTTTCAACTGCCGCTTGGTCCGCAAACGCCTGACAGCCAAGCCGAAAACGAGCATAAGTTTTCTAAAATAAAAATAGACATTATCCGCTCGCTCGAACTGCTTGTGATTGACGAAATTAGTATGGTTCGTGCCGACCTATTAGATTCGGTCGACAAGGTTTTGCGGCGTTTCCGTCGTTCCAAAAAGCCATTCGGAGGGGTTCAACTACTGCTTATCGGCGATATGCAGCAACTTTCGCCTGTGGTGCGTCCCGAGGATGAGGAGATTCTAAAACCTTATTACTCAACGTATTATTTCTTTGGAAGTCTTGCTTGGCAAAAAACCTCGTATGTTTGTATCGAACTTAACCAAATATTTCGTCAAACCGACAACGAATATATCTCGATACTCAACGCCATACGCAGCGGTGTAGCAGATCAAAATACATTGCAACGCCTTAATACTCGCTATATACCTAATTATCAGCCCGATAAAGACGATGATGTGGTAACGCTCGTTACCACCAATGCCCAAGCAGAGCGTATCAATTCGCTGCACCTGCTCGAACTCGATACCGACAAGCAAACATTTGACGCTGAGGTGATTGGCGATTTCCCAGAATCGTCGTTTCCTGTGGAAAAGAAGCTTACGCTCAAAGTGGGTAGCGTGGTGATGTTTCTTAAAAACGACACCGGCGAAGAGCGGAAGTTTTTTAACGGAAAAATTGGTCGCATTACAGGTTTCGACCCCGACGGCGTTAAGGTAAAGTGCAAAGATTCTGACGAGGATATTTTTGTAAAACCTATGCGTTGGGAAAACAACAAATACACTATCGACCCAGTTACCAAGGAGATAAAGGAAGAAAACGTGGGCACATTTACCCAAATTCCGTTAAAAACCGCTTGGGCTGTTACTATTCACAAAAGTCAGGGTTTGACATTCGACCGCCTGCTGCTTAATGCCAGCCATAGTTTTGCCCATGGACAGGTTTATGTGGCTCTCAGCCGCTGCCGCACGCTCGAAGGTTTGGTTTTGTTGCAACCGTTGAATGCCGCCGATGTGATTAGCGACCCAACTATTCAAAATTTTGCGCAAGACGTTGAAAACAACATACCTACGGACAACGAACTCGCCAACGACCGTCGTGCTTATTTCTTTAATCTTGTGGCAGAATTGTTTGATTTTAGTAAAATCCATGCTGCGGTGCAAACCTTGCAACGTGCTGTTGCCGAGGCAGGTAGTTCGCTTCTTGGCGACAAGTCGCTGTCTGAGGGCGTG
>JAEEGL011153539.1_pt1 | contig 18431 bp, 5 predicted proteins | sample 9134231 | NCBI WGS metagenome assembly JAEEGL01 (sample SAMN16246548, study PRJNA631951) | gut metagenome | biome: gut microbiome; feature: rumen; material: fiber-attached | host: Bos | place: Iran: Karaj | collected 2018-10 | reverse complement strand
ATAGTTCTGCTCCATCTTTAATATTATCGACAAGTAATTTGTAATTATTTTCTTTAGCATTTTTAATAATGGTTACAATTGAATAAGAACTAATTCCTACGACCAATGCTAAAATAATGATCGTAGCTAATAATTCAATTAACGTAAATCCTTTGTTATTCATACCTTATCACCCAATTATATTATATAATATTTATCTACTTTTTTAAATAGTTTTACCTATTCTTTACACAATAAAAGATGATTACTTGTAATCATCTATTTATTTATTAAACAAACACGTGTGCTTTTATCGATCGAATCCATATTGATATCTCCGAAATAGAATAATTCTCTACCACCACGAATAATATAATCTCTGTCGCTTACATAACCCATTCCATTATACCAAGAACCAGCATCTTTAAGAATTACTTCACCCGTGGCTGTTCCTAAATCGGATCTACCTAATACATATTCGCCACTAGCACCAGCCATATCATATACACCATACGTATTTCTCGTTGTCGTATCTTGACGGTTTTCGCCAGCTACATAACTGCCATTAACCGCTATCTTATCGCATCCATCGCCATGACATACACCATAATCAGAATGAGATAAATATAAGGTTGCTCCCCATTCTTGATTATTTACCATATGGCTTTCCATATTATTACCTAAATTATAGTTTTCACTGATGCCACTAGCAATCGTACGATAATTCTCTAGTGAATCATTACGATAACTTTCGACACCTGATACAAATCGATAATTTGTGTCATTTTTACTTATTTCATATTTACTAATCCAAAAACCTCTTAAATCCGTACCAAAAGCTGGATGAGTAATATATTTATCATTTGTTTTTTCATTATTACTATTATTTAAACCATTTTCAAAGATAACATCAATACCGTTATCATATGCATTATAACTATCTGTTCCATCGCTATTTACATTCCATAAACGATATCTAAATCTAGGAATCCAAACGAAATAACCTAAAACATCAGCTTCATCAATTGCTGTACCAACTGAACGGTATTTATTATGATTTTTAACTATTACCGCATTAGCCCATTTTTGATTTGAATAACTATACCATAAATTATATTGATTACCATTAGTATTGTCAGCTACTACCCAAGTGCCATTATTATAATTTACTGGTATCATATTGCCCGCTAATTCAGGCTTATTAGCACATGTTCCATCATAGTTTGGAACTCTTTCATATTTCTTTTTATTGCCACTATATAAAGCAATAAATACTTTCATACTCATTTTACTATCAAGAATGTTACTTTGATCAACTAACTCACAAGTTTCTAAATTATCACACGCTTCACTTATCCAAAACAATAATACATAATTATCATAATCCTTATCGTGTCGTGGAAGATTTTCTTGAACATCGGTAAGACGCATGCTATCGCTAAGAACATCACCATCAAAAAGTGGATCTAAGCTACCATTAGCGATTAACCTACCATTTTTATACAAATTCCATTTTGTATATTTATTTAATAATCCACAATCGATGTCCATTTCATTTAACATAACATCATAGATTAGTTTTTCATCGCCATTATTTCTTGTACCTCTAACAGAAAAGGCTACTCTTACTACATTATCTGTCGTATCATAATTAACTAAACTATCACTTATTGGTTCTAAATCTTTCATTACAACGTAATTATCACCAACATAATCGATTCCATATTCACCAGTTGTAATTAAAGTTGCCGTCCTATCATTTAATAATTTACTCGTTGCAAATGTTATTCCTACGATACCCAAAGCAATAATTAAAAGTTCAAAGATTATGACTACAACATTTTTCTTTTTAATCGTATCTTTCATTTTAACATTCTCCTCTACCCCCATTATAGTATAAATAACCAATTAAAACAAGCAAAAAGAGAACGTTTACAAAATTAAACATTCTCTTGACACATCAAATACTAAAGATTTAAAAAAGAAATATCCTTTTGAGAAGTAAATTCATTTTCAAAATCGACTTTTTTAAGCACTTTACCTAAATATGGTTTTCTTTCTGCATCTGACAAAATTAATCTAAGACCTTCTTTAACTTCTTGACTAACATTTAAGCAATTTATTAATTCCTTAAAATATTCATCAGTTCTATTTAGTCTTATCGTTGAACCTTTTACAAAATGCTGTAGGGCAATAATGGCATAAACAAATATATCATTATCTTTTGGATCAAAGTCATGATTATATATTCGTTTTAGCCAATTACTTCGTGTAGGTTGAATATCAAAACCATAATCGCCATAAGCATAATTATCAGTATCGATAAATTTAACTTCTCCAGCTTTATTTATCATGATATGATCGTCACGAATATCACCTAAAATAACACCTTTTTTATGTATTCTTTCAATCGCCTTATCGGCAATCATAATATATTCAAGAATCTTTTTCATATCTAGAAGATTATCCAACTCACTAAAATCTTTACATTTACGATATGGTGATACCAATTCCATTCCATATCCTTGCTTCTTTAAGTCCAAAAAGCCAACAATATTTTTTGGAAAACAAAAGTTTTTATCCTTAATTCTGCCTAGTTCTTCAAGCTTATTAAACTTATGATCAATCATATCTTGATTCATATAAAAGGAAAATATCTTTAGTGCTTCAGCATTGTCATATTTATAAAGTACCCCTTCTTCACCAGATGAAATATATGGATACTTACTACCAAGTTTGTTTTCATCAACAACTCTTATCTTTAAACCAGTATGATAAATACTATCTCTAATAATAGCCATAATTTCCTCCAAACGAGTGTGTATTATAGCACAAAAACCATAAAAATGCAAAAAAGCAGAGATTTCTCTGCTTTTTGCTAAGCATAACAACTACAGTTATATTGTGAATAACCAGTACGTGAGTTATAGAAGTAACCACATTCGCCACCTAGACAGTTACCGGCACAAGTATTATAACTTCCATATCCCCATTCACCACTACAGTATTGACAAATATTATCTTTATGACCATAGTTACCAGAACAACTAGTTATTATACATGAATTCGATACCGTATTGGTTGCAGCATCCCAAGTTGCTGTAGCCCAGCCGGATACATTTGATTTATTGCAGGATGCATTACAACTAGTAGCACCAGCCGCTGATGTTGTTCCACCACTTCCAGCTGCACCACTTGGTTGACATGCCGTACATGCATTTTGACCAGCCGTGCTGTAACTTCCTTTAACGCAAGTGCCTTTACCTTGAACACTACTACTTTCCTCAAAAATACCACCAACGCAATAACTACCTGCAGGGCACTCGAGACAAGTACTACCATTAGCTGGCAAATATGAACCACCTTGACAAATAATACCTTCAAATAAACTATTTTCAAGTGGTGTATCCCAAGCATTTACTCTTTTACCATCAGGTGTTTCAGCGCTTGTATTTTGAATAACCTTTTTCCATACTGAACCATCAGATGACACCATTGTCATATTTTCATTATAGGTTCTTCCATCGGCAAAATAGTGCCATACTGCTATTTCATCCAAACTATATGCTGATCCCAAATCGATGGTAATACATTGAAGGCCATTGACATTAGACTGTCCCATGTTAGATGAACTTGTTGCATTATCAATTGAGCCATCCGTTATATATGTATATGCAAGTGTCGTATCATTACGAGAAGTTACTGTTCCAACCGGCATTATTCCTTTAGCAATATTTATACCATCCTTAATAGCTTGCAATTCAATCCAATGGTTTCCGGTATTTTTACTACTGCCACGAATACAATCTTTAATATATCTAACATTGGCAAGATCGGTATTCGTTCTCGTTGGTTCATTAATACCATAATACGTAATATTAACACGACCATTTCCGGTATTAACACCAGCACTCATTTCGCCATCAATAAAGAATTTATTGCTAAAGTGTTTTGTACTATCGGTATGTGTTCTATCAGAACTAGAAGTTATCGCATTGACACCAGCATAACCTGATATAAATGATGATCCACTACCACCAGGGAAGCCATATCCTAATGCTCCGCCGTAGTAGCCAGCACCACCACCACCACCAAAGCCAGTTTTAGTTGATGGATCTTGAATTCCACCACCTTGGCCAAAGCCGGCAACTCTATCAACCTGCGTATGATAACCAGTTCCATATGTAGTTTGTTTACCACCATCCGGAGCCGTTGCGCTGTAAGTTGAAACACCGGCATTACCGAATAGTGTTCCACCAGCCGCTCCAGTTAGTTTATATGATGAAGTATAGGTTGCGCCACCGCCACCAGCAGCGACAATAATTCTCGAATTAAGACCTAATTCCGAATTCCAATCAAGTTCTTGACTAGTTGGTGTGTGTGAACCAAAATACCTAATATCGGTCGCTCCACCACCACCTCTAGAATAATCGGTTGCTGAGTTATAACCAGAATTACCACCGCCATTTGCTCCACCATAGGAATAATTAGCAGTTGTTGCTACAACTGGTTGACCACCAGTATAAATATATAAGTTATCACCTTGATTTAAGTATATATATCCTGACGCCTTAGCACCTAAACCGCCAGTATAAGTGCTATCATAATTACCACCTTGGGCTCCCCAAGCCTCAAGTTTATAATAACCAGTAACATTAATCGGATATACTTGAACAACACCAGGAGTTGCTAGCATCTGGGCCTCATCACCAAATGGAATATCCCACGCATTGACTCTTTTACCATTAGGTGTTTCAGCTGCCGTGTTCTGAATGGCTCTTTTCCAGAAAGTACCATCCGCTGACACATAAGTAGTATTGTTATTAAACGTTCTGCCATCCAAATAGTAATGCCATACGGCTAATTCATCTAAATTATATGTTGCTTCCAAATCGACAATTATACATTGTTCTCCCAATGTTACAGATTTACTATAATTTAAGGTGCTTGTAATATTATCGATAAGACCATCGGTAATATAACCATATTCATATCCCGAAACAGCATTAGCTGTACCTGTTACAATCTTTCCTTTAGCCAAATTGATACCTTCCTTAATAGCTTGAAGTTCAACCCAACTATTATCAAGATTAACCGTACTGCCTCCAACACAATCACGAATATACCTTACATTATTAAGATCGGTATTCGTTCTCGTAGGTTCATTTGCTCCGTAGTAAGATATTGCTACCCTACCATTACCACTATTGACACCAGTTTGCATTTCACCATCAATAAAGTATTTGTTACTTTGATGTTTTGTGTTATTCGTATGTTGGTAAGGAACCATATTTTGATCGTTGATTGTTAAACCGGCACTAGTTTCAGCATATGAAGTATTATAAACAGTTACCCAACTAGTATTGTCACTTGAAACACTAGTTGTATTTTCTTTATACATTCTACTATCGGAGTAATAATGCCATAATTTTATTTCTGATACATCATAAACATTATTTAAATCTAAGGTGATACATGTTAATCCACTACCACCCCCAGAGTATTGGCTTGAAGTTGTATTGCCATTTGTAATATATGCTGGATTAGATAACGTACCATTACTAATCGTTGCCGTTAAACCACTGGCAACATTAACACCATTACTAAATACTTGTAATTCAACCCAGTGATTGCCAGTATTAGCACTACTTCCATTAATACAGTTTCTTACATATCTAACATTGGATAATGGACTAACATTGCCTTGATTTATCGCATTAACACCAGCATAACCTGACATAAATGATGAGCCGCCGCCACCTGGTGCATGATAGCCAAGACCACCGCCATAGTAGCCGCCACCACCACCGACATAAGTATTGGAAGCAATATATTTAGCTACCGTCGTATTGGTATCACCATAACCATATATCGCATTTCCGGCATAGGCATGACCATCGCTAGAACATGTGGTACTTGTTCCACCAGCAACTTGCTTTCCACCGGTTCCATATGCATAACAAGTAGCATTAGCCGATGTAGCCGAAGAACCTATTAATGTTCCACCGCCGCCACCAGCTCCGGAATAGCTTGGTGTTGATTTATGTGATTTAGCTCCACCGCCGCCACCAGCAATTAAAATCCTTGAATTTAATGAAGTTTCATCATCCCATGCCCCGCCAACTAGCCTAATGTCGGTAGCTCCGCCACCACCGCCGCCAGTTGAGTTTGAAGCAGAGAATGAGGCATGACCACCACCATTATAGCCATCTGAATTGTTTATGACAGTCGCAGCTGAAGTTCCATTGACCGTTGTTCCGCTACCACCAGTATATATATATAAATTAGTTCCCTGTTCTAAGTAAACATATCCAGAAGAATATCCACCTAGACCACCAGCATATTCAGTACTATATTTAGCACTGCCGCCTTGGGCTCCCCAGGCTTCTAGTTTATAGTAACCAGACTGCGTAATTGGATAAGTTTGAGCTTGCGAATCAAATAATATTTGTGGTGTATTATCTTGAAGTGGTGTATCCCAAGCATTTACTCTTTTACCATTACCGCTTTCAGCAGCTGCATTATCGATGGCTTTTTTCCAATATAATTTATCACTTGATACATACGTTATATTATCACTATATGTTCTACCATCGGCAAAGTAATGCCATACTGCTATTTCATCCAAATTATAAGTACTTTGTAAATCGATTGTAATACATTGGTAACCAGTTGCAGACGCTTTACCATAATTTGTCGTCGCGGTATAGTTATCAATTAAACCATCGGTAATATATGTATATTCATATCCTGTTGCCTCGGCTGATGTACCAGTTGGTACTATTCCTTTGGCAATATTAACACCATCTTTAATAGCTTGTAATTCAATCCAACTAGTTTCAGCGTTAACACTGTTTACGCCAGTACAATCTTTAATATATCTAACACCATTTAAATCGGTATTAGTTCTTACTGGAGCATTTTCACCATAGTATGTTATTTGATATTTTCCATCAGCATTGTTTACACCAGCTTGCATTTCACCATCGATAAAGTATTTATTACTATAATGTTTGACCGTAGCAGTGTGCGTTCTATCATCGCTTGCTGTTATTGCATTAGCTCCAGCATATCCTGAGACAAATGATGATCCGCCACCCGCTATCAAGAAATAGTTGGATCCACTAGCAGGTGCAATACCGCCATAGTAGCCACCGCCACCGCCAGATGGTGGATAGTTATTAGCAGATCTAGCTCCATTTCCACCAATACCAAAAGCATATCCTGTATCTTGGCCAGAAGCAGTATATAATGTGCTTACAAAGCCATCACTACTTGTATTACTATTAACTAGTGTTCCGCCAGGTAATCCTATTTTAACATCTGCAGCTCCACCACCGCCACCAGCAACAATTATCCTAGAATTAAGTCCCAAAGTAGAATCCCATTCCAAATCGCTGCTTGTTGGTGTATATGATCCAAAGTATCTTATATCGGTTGCTCCGCCGCCGCCGCCAGATACTTCGTCATCACTATTATCGTGATCACCGGTTCCGCCACCATTCCAACCAGCCAATGCGGTTGTCTTTGCTTTTACCCCAGAGCCACCTTTGCCACCTGTATAAATGTATAAGTTATCGCCCTGATTCAAATATACATAACCAGCAGCATAAGCTCCCAAGCCACCACTTTGACCAGTCGCATTATTATATAGGGTTGAGCCACCTTGAGCTCCCCAAACTTCAAGTTTATAATATCCACTTTGCGTAATTGGATATACTTGTGCATTAGTATCAGGTAATGTTCTTAATTCATTATCCGTAATTGGCTCATCCCATGCATTTACTCTTTTGCCATTACTTGATTCTGAATCAATATTATCGATTGCTTTTTTCCAATATACTTTATCGTTTGATACATAAGTCGTATTATTATTAAATGTTCTTCCATCGGCAAAGTAATGCCATACTGCAAGTTCATCAAGATTATATGATGATCCTAAATCAATTGTAATACAATTCTTACCTGCCACACTTGCTTTACCGTAATTAGTTGTAGCTGTCGTATTATCGATAAGGCCATCCGTAATATATGTATATTCATAACCTGTTGCCTCAGGAGCCATACCGACAACGGTTCTGCCTTTAGCAAGATTTATACCATCTTTAATAGCTTGTAGTTCTACCCAACTATTTTCATTATTAACACTAGACCCTTCGACACAATCTCTAATATATCTAACACCATTTAAATCAGTATTAGTTCTTGTTGGAGCATTACCGATATAAGTAATCTTATATCGACCATCTACACTATTAACACCAGCTTGCATTTCTCCATCAATAAAATATTTATTACTGTAATGTTTCGTATTATCAGTGTGTGTTCTGTCATCTGCTGCTGTTATCGCATTGACTCCAGCATAACCTGAAATAAATGACGATCCACCAGCACCAGATTCAGCACTAGAACCGATATTATAAGTTCCACCACCACCGTAGTATCCGCCGCCGCCGCCAGTTCTTGTATTGTCAGCAACGCCGCCACCGATGCCAAAACTTCCGTTATAAGTGGCATTATTGTTATTTCCTATTCCACCAGATGTCTGTGTTCCACCAGTCGCAACTGCATTTTTAGTAGCTATACCATTAGCACCAATTAAATTGCCACCGGCAGCTCCATTCGCCTTATAACTATTGCTATAACTATAACCGCCACCGCCGCCACCGGCAACAATTATTCTCGAATTAAGTCCTAATGTCGAATTCCATTCCAAATCGCTACTTGTTGGGGTATAAGACCCAAAATATCTAATATCGGTAGCACCGCCACCACCATATGTAGGATTTGATATATTAGTTCCGCCTTCACCAGCTCCATTATAACCAGTATAATTAACTGCTGACTGAATACCAGTATAAATATACAACTTATCATTTTCATTTAGATATACATATCCTGATGAATATCCACCTAAACCACCGGTTGCATAAGTACCAGAGCCACCCTGTGCTCCCCAAACCTCAAGTCTATAATAACCAGATTGACTAACTTGATATACTTGATATTCAGGTGAAGGTAATGTCTGTAAATCATTATCCTGAAGTGGTTCATCCCAAGCATTTACTCTCTTACCATTAGCACTTTCTTGATTGCTATTTTCAATTGCCTTTTTCCAATATTGCTTGTCACTTGATACATATGTTGTATTATCATTAAATGTTCTTTCATCGGCAAAATAATGCCATACCGCTATTTCATCTAAATTGTATGCAGATCCTAAATCCAATGTTATACAACGTTTACCAGCAGCAACTGATTTACCATAATTTGTTGTGGCTGTCGTATTATCGATAAGTCCGTCCGTAATATATGTATATTCATATCCTGTTGCTTCAGGTACAGAACCAACAACCGTTCTTCCTTTAGCAAGATTTATACCATCTTTAATTGCTTGTAATTCAACCCAACTATTATCTGCATTGGCAGTGCTACCATTAATACAATCCCTAATATATCTGACATTATTAAGATCAGTATTAGTTCTCGTTGGTTCATTTGCTCCATAATATGTTATATTAATTCGACCATTACCGCTATTTACGCCTGCGGCCATTTCACCTTTAATAAAATATTTATTACTATAATGTTTCGTATTACCAGTATGCGTCCTATCATCGCTAGCAGTTATGGCGTTAACACCAGCATATCCTGATATAAATGATGATCCACCGCCAGCAGTATATTTATCACTATTACCGCCATAATATCCGCCGCCGCCACCAGGTCTACCACCAGTCCCTGCATTTTTTCCATAGCCAAATAACACCGCGCTTTGTGTTCCACCAGTTCCACTGGTAGCAGTACCATTATTATTGCCAACACTAGTGCCACCAAGCAAAGTGCCACCATTGCCACCAGTTCCACGATAACTACTATCGTAATACCAAGATCCGCCGCCACCACCAGCTACCATTATTCTTGAATTTAATCCTAGTTCGGAATTCCATACAAGTTCTTGTTCTGTTGGTGCATGAGTGCCGAAATATCTTATATCGGTTGCGCCGCCGCCAGCTCCAGCATATCTATTTGTGCTCTCTGAATGATTATAACCATTACCGCCACCATTAAATGTTGCAGGTGCAGATTGAGCAGCTGCATTACTTGTAACACTACCTTTTTCACTTACATAGATATATAAATTATCACCTTGATTTAAATAGACATAACCTGAACTATAGCCACCTTTTCCAGCAGTATAAGTAGTATGGGCATTACCACCTTCGGCACCCCACGCTTCTATTTTATAATATCCAGTCTCATTAATTGGGTATACTTGATATGTCGTATCATATAGTATTACTGGTTCGTTATCTTCGAGTGGACTATCCCAGGCATTTACTCTTTTACCATTAGCACTTTCTGCATCTGCATTATCAATTGCTTTCTTCCAATATAATTTATCGCTCGATACATAAGTATTATTATCATTATATGTTCTACCATCAGCAAAATAGTGCCATACTGCTATTTCATCTAAATTATATGCACTAGCTAAATCGATTGTAACACATTGATATCCAACTTCATTGATTTTTAAATTATCAACATCGTTAATATCACCATTAACTACTGACTCTAAAGTATAAGTATGATCTGCACTACTAGCAGCTAATGTACCTGTTATCGTAACTGTTTTTCCTTTGGCAATATTAACACCGTTATAAATAGCTTGAATTTCATTCCATGAATTCTCTGTATTTACAGTGTTTCCACTAATACAGTCCCTAATATATCTAACATCACTAAGATCGGTATTAGTTCTTGTTGGTTCATTAGCACCATAGTAGGCTATCTTAACTTTACCATTGCCACTATTAGTTCCGGCAGCCATCTCACCATCGATAAAATATTTATTACTATAATGCTTAGTAGCATTAGTATGTGTTCTATCCGTACTAGAAGTTATCGCATTAACTCCAGCATAACCAGAGATAAACGACGAACCAGCACCACCGCCGGCAATACCATTAGCCCCAGTCTGAGAAGCATATCCGCCATAGTAGCCAGCACCACCGCCACCACGACCAGATTCACCCCAACTACCAGTGGCATATATACCATCTTGACCACTACCAAATGAATAACCAGTCGTAGTACCACCAGGAGAAACTGTCATTGAACGTCCAGTACCATTTGCGCCAATCAAACCGGTAGCTGAACCACCAGGATAATTTCCACTAATATATGATCCACCGCCACCGCCGGCTGCAACCATAATTCTTGAATTAAGTGAAGTAGCATCATCCCAAGTACCACCGACAAGTCTAATATCGGTAGCACCACCACCGCCGGCGCCATTCAAGTAAGCTGACCCACTGCCCTGCATTCTGCTTCCTGCGCCGCCGCCATTATATCCGCCGCCGCCTGTGTTTCCACTAGCCCAAGTATTTGTTCCTTGCGAACCAACTTGAAGATACAGTGTGTCATTCTGATTTAAATAAATGTAGCCAGTCAATGCTCCGCCAAATCCACCGGCCCCACCAGCCGTTCCGCCAGATGCGCCATACATTTCAACTGCATAATATCCTGCTTGCGAAGCTGTAAATGATTGAAGTTCACCAGTATATCTATAATAACTAGCAGCTGTCCTTGCAGAAATATAATTATAATTACCCGCATTATCTTCAATTCTAACGCAAACATATGATGATATAGAATCACTAAAAGTATAATTGCTTTCGGTTGTTTCTACAAAACCAGTAACTGTCGAATCACAAGTAGCATCTTCCCTCATCATAAAGCCATAATTGTTTTTGATACCACTACCTGTATCACTAGCGTTAACAGTTGCCGTTACTATCCAATCATCTTCATTAAGTGTTACTGTACCAGTTGGTAAAATATCATCAACCCAGTTAGCATACAATGTGTGGTTTGTTGAAGTAGTTACTAATGTATTTGAAGTAATACCAGTTTCAGAATGCGATAGTATTGCTGGTCCTAAATTAAATACACCAGTCCCACGATTTGGATAAAACTCACCGCTAATTGTATCGCATAACCCACCAGCATTATCTGAAATTCTGTAGCACGGTACAAAATTTTTATTAATAACATAATTTTCATATATATCAAAATCATATAATTTTGATTTAGCATAATTACTTATTGAGCCCATATTGTTTCTAGCAAACAAAAGCATTGGATAATCTGCAACATTGGTAATTGCACCGGAAATAGCTGCCGAATAAGTTGAACCATTATCGATATAAATATTACCATCCGTTGTGCCAAAATCAATCGTATGTCTTACAGTATTTGCTCCCTTGCCTGATCCAACCCAGTTACCAACACCATTAACATGTGCGTATGCCCACTGTGTATTGCCATTAATATAAAAAGCATAACTTACTTTGTTAGAGCTATTGTCACTATCAACGCTAAACAATCTTTGCTGCGTAGTAGTTGCTGTAAATTGATAATCAGCATAAACGCCTGTACTTTGAGAAGGATAATAATTGGTATTGATATATTGCGTACCAGTTGATTCAATATATTCAATTTGTTGATATTGTGTCCATCCCGCAAATTTATATCCAGTCTTAGTTGGCGCCGTTGGAAGTTCACCATATGGTTGATTTAAGGCTACATAATTCCACATCATTGATAATTCACTACCACCATTAGCATTAAAGTCGACGATAATATCACTTATTTTATGACTTCTTATGTAATTGGTATTACCAGCATTATCAGATACTTTTAAACATGCATAGTAGAAATCTGACTGTGGAATTGTATAATCGAAAGTATTAGTTGTTTCTTCAGTGAAATCAGTACTAGGAATAGTGTTATCGCATACTGAACTATTTGATACTTTCCAATAATATTTACCATCTAAACCAGATCCAGCATCTGAAGCATTAGTTGAAGCACTAATTACCCCATTTTCATAATCGACGTTAACGCTTCCGCTTGGAGCAGTATCATCGACAAAATTTGCTGTTAAAGTAATTGTCTTAGCACTGAATAGTGGCAAATTACTAAAGAAAGTCATACTGTCACCTTTGACTGGTGTACTTGAATTATCCCAAGTTGTGTTAGCATCGTTTGCGCCGTATTTAGCGTTTGTCGTATCCAAATTACTGTCTGCTGTCCAGCCCATAAAGGTATATCCTTCACATTCTGGATTAGTTACTACAAATGTTGTTGAATAAGATTTTTGACCAGTTGCATATATCGTACTATCAAGTGGACATGCATTATCGTTTGTTTGATAAGATACGGTATAAATATTTGAAATAATGACATTACTTGAAGTCATTGAAATATTTCCAACACCTAAAGTGTTTTTTACTTTATTTATTGGTAATGTCAAGGTAGCAGATCCATCGCTACTTGTTCCAGCTATCGTTACCACATACTTGTAACCATCTTGAACAATTTCTTTTGTAACATTTGTTACCGTTATTTTATTATTAGATGTCGTAATGTCACTTGCTAATAAATTGTTTACTGCCGTTCCTGATTCACTATCAACACAAGTTAAATCAATATGAGCTTCTTCTCTATCAGCAATCGATGCTGGAACAAATGATCCCCATGTACATTGTGGGCCTGTTGCATCGACATTATTTACTGAAATATTTTTGCTCGTTACACGATTATTCTCATCTTTAAAATAAACATAGTATGTACCAGTAACATTGACACTAGTATTCAAAGTATAAACGTTAGCCTGATCAATAGTATCGATGCTTACCCAATCATTGCTATTTGATGAAGGTTCTACATTACTTGTCGTAACTGCATACTTAACTATCTTGGCTTGGCTATCGACAACCGTTGCATTTATGTTTTGATAATTAGCACTAAGTCTTGTAATCTCATATATGTCTTCAATACTATCTTCTTGATTAACCTCTGTCCAAATATCTGTATCTAATGTTTCACCAGATAAATATGGGCTTGGATTAGCATTCTCATCAATCCAGATCCAAATTGTATAAAATGTTCTAGTCGTAGTGACTGTTATATTTGGAACTAGTGTTAAAGTATCACCAACCTTGGCACCAGCGAAGTTACCCTGTGCTAAAACATCACCGACATCAGTTGGAGTTCCTTCGGTAACTGTCCATTTTAAAGCATTACTTGTCTTCATTACTTCGCCAATTTTATTGATATCCATATGAATTGTCGCAACTAAATTAGCATTTGCTGCAGCACTTGTTTTATATATTGAAATAGTTGAATGTATTCCACCAGTTAAATAGCTATTACTAACATCTAGTTCGCCAGCAAACTGACTTTCCCCTTCATCATAGACAATATAATTTTTTAAATCTCCAGCAGTATTAAAGACTATCGTTTTATTAGCATTACTATTCCACGACCAAAAGGCATAACTACCAGTTGTGATAATTATACCCACAAGAAAAACAACAATTGTAAAAATTACAATATTCTTCTTTTTCATTTTGGTCTCCTCTATTTTTTAAATAGTCTTATTTACCATTTTCATTGTTATATTAATTATAACAAAATATAGTTATTTTAGCAATAAAAATATGTAAAAAAAATATGCATTTTCATGCATATTTTTAATTTTATTATAATTTTAAAATTTAACTTTTTCTGAAATATAATTTACTACTTCATCAATTTTTAAAGTTATCTGTTCCATTGTATCTCTATCTCTTATTGTTACCGTATTATTATTAAGCGTTTCATCGTCAATTGTAATTGAAAATGGTGTTCCAATGGCATCTTGTCTACGATATCTTTTACCGATTGAACCAGTTTCATCATAACTAGTCATAAATTGCTTATTTAACATTTCGTATATTTCCATTGCTTTTTCACTATGGTACTTCTTAACAAGTGGTAAAACGGCACATTTATATGGTGCTAAATATGGATGTAATTTCATTACTTCACGGGTATCATTTTCTAATTCTTCTTTATGATAAGCATTGAATAGTAATGCTAAGACCGTTCTATCTAAGCCATAGGTTGATTCGACAATATATGGAATAAATTTCTCATTCGTATCAGGATCGATATATTCCTGTTTTACTCCCGAATATTCCTGATGCCTTGTCAAATCAAAATTAGTTCTATCATGAGTTCCATTGATTTCACCCCATCCGAATGGGAAAAGATATTCAATATCGCAAGCTGCTTTAGCATAATGCGCTAATTTCTCATGATCATGATACCTTAGTTTATCAGAAGGAATTCCTAAATCCATATAGAATTTCTTACCATATTCTTTAAAATAATCATATAATTTCATATCATCCCCTTCTTTACAGAAAGTTTGATATTCCATCTGTTCAAATTCAATTGTTCTAAAAGTAAAGTTACCTGGTGTTATCTCATTTCTAAAAGCTTTACCAATTTGCCCAATACTAAAAGGTAATTTTGCTCGCATAGTTCTTTGTACATTAAGAAAATTAACATACTCTCCCTGAGCATTTTCAGGACGTAAATAGACAACATTTTTACTATCGTTAGTAACACCACGATATGTTTGAAACATTAAATTAAATTCTCTAATATCAGTAAAATTACTTTTACCACATTTTGGACATGGTACTTTATTTTCTTTAAGATAATCCATCATTTCTTCCTTGCTCATGGCATCGCCAATTGATGAATTGGTATAATCATTAATTAAATTATCTACCCTATGTCTTGTCTTACATTCTTTGCAATCGACAAGTGGATCGCTAAAACTAGCAACATGACCACTTGCTTCCCAAACTCTAGGATGCATTAAAATATCAGCATCTACTTCATAAGCATTTTTTCTTTCTTGAATAAATCTCTTTCTCCATGCATCTTTAACATTATTTTTAAGTCTACTGCCAAGTGGACCATAATCCCAAGTATTGGCAAGCCCACCATATATTTCACTTCCTTGAAATATAAAACCATATTGTTTACAATAATTGACCATTTCCTGCATTGAAATTTCTTCCTTCATTTTTATTCCTCCTTAACATTTTAAACTTAATATATTATAATTACATATTTCCATTATATATTCGCAAAATAATTCTGCTAAATTACTGACTCTCTGGGTATCTTTGAACCCAATATCATCATATAATTTCTTAATTTCCTTAATATTTCCTTCTTGAAACCAACTTAAATATCGCAGTAAGATAGGTCCCCATTCTGCTTTTTCACGAATTACTGGTTTATCATCTTCCATTTCAAAATAAAATATTAGATTAAAATCAGCAAAATAAGTATCTTTGTAGCTTTCATAAAAGCCTTCAAGATAACTATTTAAATTATCATCAAATAAAAGAAAATTATTATTTAAAGCAGCGATACTTTCCAAAAATAGTGCACGGCACTTTAACATTTTACTAATTGTTACCATTTTATCCCCCATTAAACAAAAAGAATCCTAGCAATATAAAGACGATCATCGACCGCGGTTCCACTTTATTTATTCCTAAGAATCCCTCAAAAATACATTGCTGATAGGTTTCCAAGCCCGTCATCGCATCCATAAAACTAAATAAATTATAGCACTACTTTTTATTTAACGCAATCATTTTCGCAAGTAATAATATCACTTTTGATTATAAACTATTAATTTATGTTGCGCCCTTGTAATGGCTACATAATATAAATATTTTTCTTTTTCAGTATATTTATTATCTTTATCAGTATAGATTATTACGCTATCAAACTCTAATCCCTTAGCCATATAGACTGGTACAACGATTAAATCTCGGTTAAACTTCTTGCTGTTATTATCAATCTTGGATATACCGGTATCCTTAAGTAGATTATATATTTTATCACATTCACTTTGATTTTTCGTAATAATAGCTAAACTCTTACCAGTACTTGATTTAATATCTTCACGTAATTGTTGGTTCAAATTATCTTCTATTTTTTCAATAACTGGAACGCTTTCATTTCTTCTTATAGCACTGACATGGCTAAGTCCTAATACCCTATTACTATAGTTAATAATTTCTTCGGTTGAACGATATGTTTTTGTTAATTCAATATATTTTGAACTATCTAATATCTTACATAAATCAGCTAAACTATCATATTTGTAGTAAGGATTTATCGTTTGATTAATATCGCCAAGAATGGTATATGATGCATTTTTAAAAATCTTACTAATTAATTTTATTTGTCCTAATGAATAGTCTTGTGCTTCATCGATAACTATTTCTTTAATTGATGTATTGTAGTTATAACCATATAATTTACATTTCAAATAAACATATAAGCAAGCATCATCATAGTTAAGTAATTTTCGATTGTTTTTAATATAACTAATATCTCTCTTGTATTCACTTTCCTCACTTTTAAAGAAATCGATATAAAGATCTAAGAGATTTAACTTAATATTTAATCGATCATACAATTCACTAAGAATTTTCTTTGCTTTACCAAGACTACCCTTAAAATTATTTTCACTGATTTTATCAGCCATAAATTTAAGTCTTTCACTAATTGGAAATTTACTATATCTATCTCTTAACATATAATTAAGTTCCTCTGATGTATAACTATAATCCCTTGTAAATAAATCATCTATAAATTTTAATTTTTTCGTTATTTTATCGACATATTTATCGATATCATCGTATACTCTATCACTTTGTTTATATTTAATAAACTCATAATCATTATTGTCGGTGTAACTTCTTTCAATAAAAGCCGTAAATGTTTCTACTTTAAGAAATTCTTTAATTTCCATATCGAGAAAATCGTTGATGGTTGTTTGCATTGTATTTTCTTCACCAAGTTCTGGTAAAACATTTGATATATATTCTGAAAAGATTTTATTTGGTGAAAAAATTAAGATATTATTTGATTTTAAATTTTGAATTTTATATAAGAGAAATGCTATTCTATGTAATGCTACACTTGTTTTACCAGAACCAGCAATTCCTTCGACAATTAGGTTTTTATCGTCGGTATTTCTAATTACTTTGTTTTGTTCAACTTGAATTGTATCGACAATATTTTTCATTTTGTCACTTGATTCACTTGCCAACACTTCTTGTAATAATTCATCATCGATATTGATACTATTATCAAAAATATGTAATAATTTACCATCTTTAATCGTATATTGTCTTTTCTTAGTAACTTCGCCAAATATTCTTCCCATCGGTGCTAAATAATTAGCTTTACCTACTTCATAATCATAAAACAAATTACAAATAGGGCTACGCCAATCATGAACATAATAATTGTTTTCATCATCGATAACATGGGTAATTCCAATGTACACATCATCGATGCCTTCATCATGCTTAAAAACGATTCTTCCAAAATATGGTTTATTTTGAATTTTAAATAACCTTTGTAAGTATTCCCCCTTTCCCATCATCATTCGAATCTCTAAATCGTTATCCGACATCATTGTTTTAAGTTCAGCTCCGTCCATATCACTTCGACTATCCCACATGAACTTTTTGAATTCTAATACTTTTTCATCCCGATCATATAACTCTTGCCCT
>JAEEGL016545732.1_pt1 | contig 18432 bp, 14 predicted proteins | sample 9134231 | NCBI WGS metagenome assembly JAEEGL01 (sample SAMN16246548, study PRJNA631951) | gut metagenome | biome: gut microbiome; feature: rumen; material: fiber-attached | host: Bos | place: Iran: Karaj | collected 2018-10 | reverse complement strand
CGCGGGAGCGTTCGCGAAGAATTACGGCGTAGCCGAGGGGAAGGTCTTCGACGTGCCGACGATAGAATTTTCCTATAAGAACGACGCTCTCGGAGATCCGCTGATAAACGAATACCACGCCGCCGCGCTCGGACTGGCGACGGAGGAGGAGATCGGGACTATAAAAGATTATTCCTTCAGGATCAACGAAGAGCTCAGGGCCTTCTGGAAAAGCTGCGGCATAACGCTGGTCGATTTCAAGCTCGAGTTCGGAAGGCTGCCGGGAGGGAAGATAGTCCTGGCCGACGAGATCAGTCCGGATACCTGCAGGCTTTGGGACAGCAGGACAAACGAAAAGCTCGACAAAGACCGCTTCCGCCGGGATCTCGGCGGCGTCGAGAGCGCGTATCAGGAGGTAATGAGGAGGCTCGAGGAGCATCTTTCGGAGGCTCTCAGATGAGCGTGCATGAGGAATGCGGAGTATTCGGCGTCATTTCGCCGGAGGCGGAGAACGTCGCGGGCACGGTCTATTACGGACTCTACGCCCTTCAGCACAGGGGACAGGAAAGCTGCGGGATAGTGGTCAACGATGACGGCGTCTTTACGTCCCATAAGGATCTGGGTCTGGTCGGCGACGTTTTCACGCATGCCGTCCTCTCGTCGTTTCCGAAGGGTACCATGGCGGTCGGCCATACCCGCTACGGAACGACCGGCGCGTCCAGCAGGAGCAACTGCCAGCCCATAGAGGTGAACCATCAGAAGGGACGGATGGCGATAGCCCACAACGGGAATCTGTCCAACGCGGCGGAGCTGAGATCCAGATTCGAGCTGACGGGAGCGATCTTTCACACCTCCAGCGATACTGAGACCATAGCTTATCTTGTCACAAGGGAAAGGCTCGGAGCGCCCTCTATAGAAGACGCGCTGAGCAACGCGATGTACCGGCTTGAGGGCGCTTACTCTCTGGTGCTGATGTCCTCCCGCAAGCTGATCTGCGCAAGGGATCCTCACGGCTTCAGGCCGCTCTGCTACGGAAAAACTCCGGACGGGTCCTACGTGATAGCTTCGGAAAGCTGCGCTCTTTCGGCCGTAGGAGCCGAATTCGTAAGAGACGTCGAACCCGGCGAGATGATAGTCTTCAGCCGCGAAGGCGTCAAATCAAGAAGAGAGCACTGCGGGAGCGCCGAAAAGCGCTTCTGCGTATTCGAATACATTTATTTCGCCAGACCCGACTCCGTCATAGACGGAGTCTCCGTTCACAGCGCGAGGCTCAGGGCCGGGGAGGCTCTGGCGGAAACCTATCCCACGCAGGCCGATATAGTTATAGGCGTCCCCGATTCCGGCCTCGACGCCGCGCTCGGATACAGCCGGCGCTCCGGCATACCCTACGGGATAGGTCTCATCAAAAACAAATACGTCGGAAGGACCTTCATAGCTCCCGACGGCAGATCCGATCAGGTGAGGATAAAGCTTTCCGCCGTAAGGGAAGCCATCGAGGGAAAACGGGTCGTGCTGATAGACGATTCGATAGTCAGAGGCACCACGAGCAGGCGCATAGTCAGGCTCCTTAGAGACGCGGGCGCAAAAGAGGTGCATTTCAGAGTCTCCGCTCCGCCCTTCCTTTATCCCTGCTACTACGGTACCGATATCGATTCGCAGGACGGCCTTATAGCGAGCAGTCATACGCCGGACGAGATCGCCTCGATCATAGGCGCAGACTCTCTCGGCTTCCTGCCGGCCGAAAGGCTCACGGATCTTTCGGCGGGGGGAGGCTGCTGCAGCGCGTGCTTCAGCGGGCGCTATCCGACTTCCGTACCCGGCGATACCCGCAGGGACCGTTTTGAGAGGCGGCTCTCGGAGACAGAGGACTGAGCATGACAGAAAAAAACGATATAAAGCTCATACTGGAAAACGGCCGGGAATATACCGGCCGCCGCTTCGGAGCCTTCAGGGAGAGCGTGCTGGAGATAGTGTTCAACACGTCCATGGCCGGCTATCAGGAGATAATGTCCGACCCGTCCTATACGGATCAGGCTGTCGTGATGACTTACCCCCTCATAGGCAATTACGGGATGGCGGAGGACGACTACGAATCCCTCCGGCCTTCCGCAGGGGCTGTGATCGTCCGCGAATACAACGACGAGCCTTCAAATTTCAGAAGCGTCTGCACTCTGGGCAGCGTCATGGAGCGCTTCGGGATCACAGGCATATCGGGCATAGATACGCGAAGGCTGAACAGGACTATAAGGGACTTCGGAAGCATGAAGGCTCTCGTGACGGATATCAATACTCCGCTCGGCGAGGGGCTTGCCAAGCTCTCCTCGGCGGCCATCCCGAAGGACGTGGTATCGAGAGTGAGCTGCAGGGCGGCAAGAAGGGAAGGTCCGGAAGACGCGCGCTTTCACGTCGCGGCGATAGACTGCGGCATGAAAGATGGCATAGTCCGCGCGCTCATATCGCGCGGATGCCGGCTCACGGTCGTTCCCTGGAACACCTCCGCGGAGGATATACTCGCTCTGCGTCCGGACGGCGTGCTTATATCCAACGGTCCGGGAGATCCGAGAGATATACCCGAGACCATAGCCGCCGTCGGCGGCCTGATCGGCAGGCTGCCGGTATTCGGCATATGTCTCGGGCACCAGATACTCGCCCTCGCCTGCGGCGCGTCCGTCTACAAGCTTAAATTCGGGCACCGCGGCGGCAATCATCCCGTAAGGGACCTTCGCAGCGGAAGGATCGAGATAACGTCTCAGAACCACTCGTACGCGGTGGATCCCCTGAGCCTGACCGGTACGGGACTTTCCGCGACACATGTGAACATATTGGACGGGACGGTCGAGGGGATATCGCGTGAAGGCGAAATGGCCTTCGGCGTCCAGTACCATCCCGAAAGCTCGCCCGGTCCCTGCGACAGCGGATATCTTTTCGACCGGTTTGCCGAGACCATGGAAAAGGTGAAAAGCGATGCCTAAGAGAACGGACATAAAAAAGATCATGGTCATAGGATCCGGGCCGATAGTTATAGGCCAGGCCGCCGAGTTCGATTACGCGGGCACTCAGGCTTGTCTCGCTCTGAAGGAGGAGGGCTACGAGGTAGTATTGTGCAACTCCAATCCCGCGACCATAATGACGGACACCTCGATAGCCGACAAGGTCTATATGGAGCCGCTCACGCTGGAATATACGGCAAAAATACTGCGCTATGAAAGGCCCGACGCCATTATCCCCGGCATAGGAGGTCAGACCGGGCTGAACCTTGCGATCCAGCTCGAGAAAAAGGGCATATTGGCGGAATGCGGGACGGAGCTTCTCGGCACGGGGAGCAGCTCGATCGAGAAGGCCGAAGATCGCGAGCTTTTCAAAAGGCTGTGCGAGAGTCTCGGCGAGCCTGTACTGCCTTCGGAAACGGTATCCTCCGCGGAGGAGGGTCTCAAAGCGGCGGAACGCATAGGTTATCCCGTCGTCCTTCGTCCGGCCTTTACTCTCGGAGGAACGGGCGGCGGCTTCGCGTCCTGTCCCGCAGAGATGAAAGATCTCATGGAAAAGGCGCTGGAGCTTTCTCCCGTAAAGCAGGTGCTGGTCGAAAAGAGCGTCAGGGGCTTCAAGGAGATAGAATACGAGGTCATGCGCGACAGCATCGACACGGCGATAGCGGTCTGCAACATGGAAAACGTTGACCCCGTCGGCATACATACGGGAGATTCCATAGTCGTCTGTCCCTCTCAGACTCTGACCAACAGGGAATACCAGATGCTCAGGAGCAGCGCCCTCAGGATAATAAGGGCCCTCGGCATAGAGGGCGGCTGCAACGTTCAGTTCGCTCTCGATCCGGGATCGCTCCGGTACTACGTGATAGAGGTGAATCCGAGAGTCTCGAGATCGTCCGCGCTGGCGTCCAAGGCAAGCGGCTATCCCATCGCGAGAGTATCGGCGAAGATCGCGGTCGGAATGACTCTCGACGAGATACGCATAGCCAATACCCCGGCCGCCTTCGAGCCCGCACTTGATTACGTCGTCACGAAGCTTCCGAGATTTCCCTTTGACAAATTCGCGGACGCGAGCAACGTTTTGTCCACGCAGATGAAGGCGACCGGCGAGGTCATGAGCATCGGGAGATGCTTTGAGGAAAGCCTCCTCAAAGGCATAAGGTCCCTCGAGACCGGAGCCTGCCATCTGCATATGCGCAAATTTGACGGCTGGAGCAGAGAAAGGCTTCTGGATTATATAAAGGCGGGGACCGACGACCGCATATTCGCCGTAGGGGAGCTCCTCAGACAGGGCTGCCCTGAGGAGGATATAGCGAAGGCCTCCCTGATAGATCTGTTTTTCATAAGAAAGCTGAGGAACATCGCGGAAACGGAAAAGGCCCTGGCGTCTGCTCCCGGCAGCGCGGAGCTGCTATTCAGGGCCAAAAGGCTCGGCTTTTCCGATACCGAGATAGCCCGGCTTTGGGATATGAAGGAGAGGGAGATATACGACCTCAGGAACAGCCTCGGGATAAGGCCGGTCTACAAGATGATAGATACCTGCGCTTCGGAGTTCGAGAGCTATATACCGTACTTTTATTCCACGTACGAGAGCGAAAACGAATCCGCGGTCACGGACAGAAGGAAGGTCATCGTCCTCGGCTCGGGGCCGATACGCATAGGTCAGGGCGTCGAGTTCGATTACTCGACGGTCCATGCCGTGCAGACGATAAAAAAAGCCGGTTACGAGGCAATAGTGATCAACAACAATCCGGAGACCGTATCCACGGACTACACCTGCTCTGACAAGCTGTATTTCGAGCCGCTTTGTACCGAAGACGTAATGAACGTGATAGATCACGAAAAGCCGGAGGGCGTTATCGCCACTCTCGGCGGGCAGACGGCGATCAACCTCGCCGGGCCTTTGCGCGAGCGGGGAGTAAAGATCATCGGGACCGACTGCGACGCGATAGACAGAGCTGAAGACCGCGAGCTGTTCGAGACGCTGCTGCTGTCTCTGGGCATACCTCAGCCGGAGGGAAGGGCGGTCACCAGCGTTGACGCGGGTATAGCCGCCGCGCGTGAGATCGGCTATCCTGTGCTCGTGAGGCCGAGCTTTGTGCTCGGCGGGCGCGCGATGCAGATAGTCGCGAAGGAAGAATCCATGTGGGAGTACCTGAGCAAGGCTGTCGCTGTCGACGAGGACAGACCGGTGCTCGTCGACAAATATATACGGGGCAAGGAGGTCGAGGTCGACGCTGTCTGCGACGGAGAGAGAGTTTTTGTCCCCGGCATAATGGAGCTCGTAGAGCGCACCGGCGTGCACTCAGGAGACTCAATAAGCGTCTATCCCCCGGTCAGCCTTTCGGACAAGGTCAAAAGGGTCATACTGGACGACACGGAAAAGCTGGGCCTCGGCATAGGCATAAGGGGCCTTTTCAACATACAGTTCATCGTGGACAGAGACGAAAACGTCTATATAATCGAGGTCAATCCGAGATCCTCCAGGACCGTGCCGTTCCTTTCCAAGGCGACAGGCTATTCCCTCGCGGACATCGGCACGCTCGTTATGCTCGGGATGTCGCTCGGGGATCAGGGCATAGACTTTCGCTATCCGAAGGAGAAAGAACGCTATTACGTCAAGGTGCCGGCCTTTTCCTTCTCAAAGCTCGCCGGCATGGACGCGTATCTGTCGCCCGAGATGAAATCGACGGGCGAGGCCATAGGTTACGACAGGAAGCTTCACAGGGCGGCCTATAAGGCGCTGATAGCGTCGGGACTCAGGCTTAAGAACTACGGCACGGTGCTGGTCAGCGTCGCCGACGAGGACAAGGCCGAGACCGTGCCCCTCATAAGACGGTTTTACAGGATGGGCTTCAACATAGAGGCGACGTCGCTTACCGGCAAGGTCCTGAGGGAAAACGGGATAAGGACGAGAATACGCAAAAAGCCGAGCGAGGGCAGCTCTGAGGTCCTGGACTCCATACGGGCCGGCTACGTGAGCTATGTGATCAATACAAGAGCCGTTCTGTCTGGCGTGCACTACGGAGACGGGGTGGCCATAAGGCGGTGCGCGGCGCAGAACAACGTTACGATGCTCACTTCTCTTGATACGGTAAGGATGCTGCTTGACGTTCTCGAGGAGCTGACCCTCGGCGTTTCGACTATAGACGCGGAGTGACCGCGAAAGTCATTGTTTTATTTATTCAGTATCTCCGGATTCACGAGGTTGTGCGGGCGCTTTCCGTCCAGATACTCGAGCATGCCCTCGAGGGCCTCGCGGCACATGCTGACCCTCGCGTCGAAGCTCGAGGTGCCGATGTGCGGGGTTATAACGACGTTCTCCATCCCGGCGAGCTCGGGGTCTATGGCGGGCTCGAACTCGTGCACGTCGAGTCCCGCTCCGGCGAGATGTCCGCTTCTCAGGGCTTCCTTGAGGGCCGCCTCGTCCACGACGGGGCCTCTCGCTATGTTGACGAGATAGGAGCCCGGCTTCATCTTCGCGAGAGCCTCGGCGTTTATAAGGTGATGGTTCTCGGGGCGAAGCGGGCAGTGAAGGGAGACGATGTCGGACTGCGCGAGCAGCTCGTCAAAGCTCACGGCTCTGGCGTTCAGTTCCTTTTCGACCTCCGGGGCCACCGGATGGTGTCCGTAGTAGAGGATGTTCACGTCGAAGCCCTTCAGCTTTCTCGCAACGTCCTGTCCTATGCGGCCGAAGCCGACTATGCCCACGGTCTTTCCCTGAAGGGTCTTGTACTGCCTGGGGAAGAGCGTGACGCCGGCCTTGAGCCTCTCGTGCGCGAATTTTTCGAGCCTGTATATGCCCCTCATCATGTCGAGTATCACGGACACTGCTATCTCGGCGGTGGGGCCGACGACGCTGTCCGGCGTGTTTATTATCGCTATGCCGAGCTCGCTTGCGGTCTTTACGTCCACGTTGTCGTAGCCGGTGCCGAGGCTTCCGATCACCCTGCATTCCGGATGGGCCCTCATCAGGTCTCCGGGAACTGCGTGGCTGACTGCGTACATGCCGTCGCAGCCGGTCATCTTCTCGCTCAGCACGTCGAGCTTCCAGCGGTGCTCCTCCTCGGTGGGGTAGATGAGCTCGGCTCTTCCCTTCAGGATCTCGACCGCTTCGTCCGGGATGTGGTGTGAACATGCTATTTTGTACATATGATCCCTCCTTATAGAGTGTATTCGTTTTCTTAAAGCCTATTGTTGCATCTGCGCCGCCGTTTTGCAATAGCCTCCGGCCTTCATTACGGCATTGAAAGAAAGCCGCGCGGAATGTAAAATAATAATGCTAAGGGCAATTCTTTTATATTGACATAAGGAGGCATATCCATGTTCGAACTCAAGGGAAAAGTCGCTCTGATCACGGGCTCCACGAAGGGCCTCGGCTATGATATGGCAAAGGCCGTTGCCGCCCAGGGCGCAGACGTTGTTATAGTGAGCCGCCATATGGACGAGTGCGAGAAGGTCGCCGAAGAGCTCGGAAAGGAATACGGCGTCACCGCTTATCCGCACGTATGCGACGTTTCCAAAACCGAATCCGTTCAGGCTCTCGTGGCTGACGTGGTCGCGAAGTTCGGCAGGATCGACATACTCGTCAACAACGCCGGCATCGCCATCACCAAGAAGATCCAGTTCATCACCGACGAGGAGTGGGACAAGGTGCTCGACGTCAACCTCAAGGGCGTGTTCATCGTCAGCCGCGAGGTCGGCAATCAGATGATAAAGCAGAACAGCGGAAGCATAGTGAACGTGGCCTCCGAGGCGGGCCTCAAGGCGGAGAACGGCATCATGCCCTACTGCGCCTCCAAGGCCGGAGTCATCCAGATGACCAGATGCTGCGCCTACGAGTGGGCGAGGTATAACATCAGGGTCAACGCGGTCGCTCCCGCCTACGTCGAGACCGACATCAACAAGGACGTCATCCACAACGAGAAGTTCAGCGCGGGCATCCTCGGCAGGACCCCGATGAGAAGGTTCGGCGTTCCCAAGGAAGTCGCCGCCGCGGTCGTCTTCCTCGCGAGCGACGAGGCGTCCTACATCACCGGCGAGACCGTCGTGATCGACGGCGGAATGAACGTACAGTAGAGCGTTAACATCGCCGAACATGCATACCTGGGGCGGCCTTCGGGCCGCCCTTTCCGATTGATAAAAGCGCCCGCCGCTGATATAATTAATTGGATATTCACGCGAATATAAATTTTGGCCGACCAAAGCGTATATTTTGTAAGGAGGAAAAACAAAATGAAATTACGTAGTGAAGTCTTCACCGACAACACCAACGGCAACGGCGTCCGTCCTCTTCTCAAGTCGATGGGTTACACCGACTACGAGATGCAGCAGGGCAGACCTGTCATCGGTATCGCCAACACCTACAACAACATCGTCCCCGGTCACTATAACCTGGACAGAGTATGTGAGTACGTAAAGCGCGGTATCTACGCCAACGGCGGTACTCCGATGGAATTCGGGACCATCGCCTGCTGCGACGGTTACGGCGAAGGTAACATGGGCATGCACTACATCCTGCCCTCCAGAGAAGTCATCACCAACTCCGTAGAGATCATGGTCCAGGCTCACCAGCTCGACGGCGTCGTAATGCTCGCGTCCTGCGACAAGATCGTCCCCGCGATGCTGATGGCAGCCGGCAGGCTCGACCTGCCCGCGATCATCGTAAACGGCGGCCCGATGCTCGGCGGCGTTGAGTTCGACGGCAGAAAGTCCGACGGAACCACCTACACCGAAGCTTTCGGTATGTACACCGCAGGCAAGATCTCCAGAGAAGAGCTCGATGCTCTCGAAGACATCACCTGCCCGGGCTGCGGCTCCTGCGCATTCTTCGGAACCGCGAACACCATGACCGCGCTCTCCGAGTGCCTCGGCATGACCCTCCCCGGCGAATCCATAATCCCGACAGTATACGCTGCAAGGCTCAGGGCTGCGTTTGAGTCCGGCCGCAGGATCGTCGACATGGTAAAGGAAGGCCTCAACGCCCGCAAGATCCTCACCAAGGAGACCATCCAGAACGGCATCATGATGATGATGGCAATGTCCGGATCCACCAACGCCGCTCTCCATCTGCCCGCGATCGCCCTCGAGGCCGGTCTTGACATGGACGTTCTCGCCGAGTTCGAGAAGTACAACAGGATCACCCCGCAGGTCGTAAAGTGCTTCCCGGCCGGCAAGCCCAACCAGGAGGACTTCTATCTCGCAGGCGGCGTACCCAGAGCCATGAAGAACCTCGGCGACCTGCTCAATCTCGACGTCATGACCGTCACCGGCAAGACCCTCGGAGAGAACCTCGCTGAGTACAAGTTCCAGTATCCCGAAAACCTCGACGTCGTAAAGACCAGAGAGAACCCGTTCAGCGCCACCGGCGGACTCCAGATCCTCCACGGCAACCTCTGCCCGCACAGCGCGGTAACCAAGCCCGGCGCCATCATGCCCAACATGCATAAGTTCACCGGCAAGGCCATCTGCTTCAACTGCGAAGAGGACGCCAACCAGGCTATCATCGACGGCCGCATCAAGCCGGGCATGGTAGTGGTCATCCGTTACGAAGGCCCGAAGGGCGGCCCCGGAATGAGAGAGATGTACAAGTCCATGAAGATGATGTACGGCCAGGGCCTGCACGACAGCGTAGCTCTGATCACCGACGGCAGATTCTCCGGAACCAATAACGGACCGTTCGTCGGCCACATCTCTCCGGAAGCTGCTGAGGGCGGCCCGATCGCTCTCGTAGAGGACGGCGACGAGATCGCTCTCGACGTCGACGCCGGAACCCTCGACCTCCACGTCTCCGACGAGGAGCTCGCGAAGAGAAGGGCCGCATGGGTAAGGCCGGACAAGCCGGCTCCCCGCGGATATCTCGAGCTCTACAGCAAGATCGCTGCTTCCGCCGACAAGGGCGGCGTCATCGATCCGAAGAAGCTCAAGGTCGAATTCGTCGACTAATTATGTTCTAAGTTTCGGGCCTTCGGCCCGGCTGAGAATAAAGCAAAAAAGACCGGGTGCACGTGACCCCGGTCTTTTTTCATGGCATAATATAAATAATCATAATGTTGAAAAAGCTTTAGGAGGACGACTATGACATATCAGGAGATCTGGGATAAGGCGCGAAGCGTCATGGGACCGAACTGCAGAGTCTGCCCGGAATGCAACGGCAAAGCCTGCAAAGGCGAGATCCCCGGAGTCGGCGGAATAGGAGACGGAAGCTCCTTTACCGTCTGCCGTGAGTATCTGAGCCGCGTGAAGGTGCTGATGGACCTGGTCTATGAGCCCGGCGAGATCGACACCTCCGTCGAGCTCTTCGGCAGGAAATTCGGCATACCGTTCTTCCTCGCTCCAATAGGGGGCATGAACGGCAATTACAACGGCTATATGACCGACGCCGAGTTCCTCAAAATGTGCGTGGACGGCATGGCCGAGGCCGGAGGCTTCAGCTTCACGCCCGACGCCCCGTACGAGGAGCTCTTCAGGGATTCGCTTCCCCCGATAAAGGAGGCGGGAGGCCTTGGCGTTCCCACGGTCAAGCCCTGGGATACGGAAAAGCTGCTTCAGAGGATACGGGACATCGAGGCCGCGGGCGCTCTCGCGGTGGCCTGCGACATAGATTCCTGCGGCAACAGGATGCTCAGGATGGCCGGAAAGCCCGTCCTTCCGATGTCTCCGGCGAGGATGGCCGGGGTCGTGGGCAGCACGAAGCTTCCCTTCATCCCCAAGGGCGTTATGACCGCGGAGGCCGCCGTAAAGTGCGCGGACGCGGGATGCTACGGCATTATCGTCTCCTCGCACGGCGGAAGGGTGCTCGAGAATTCTCCGGCTCCCTGCTCCATGCTGCCCGAGATACGCGCGGCCGTGGGAGACCGCATCAAGATCTTCGTCGACGGCGGCGTAAGATCGGGCATGGACGTCTTCAGATGCCTGGCTCTCGGCGCCGACGCGGTTCTGATCGGAAGGCCCTACGTGGTAGCGGCGCACGGCGCCGGCAAGGACGGCATAGTGTTCTATACGAAAAAGATCCTCGAGGAGCTCAAAGACGTGATGCTCATGACCGGCTGCAAAACGCTTGCCGACATCGATATGAGCAAAATCAGGATAGAATGAGCGGCCGGCGGAGGCGCTGAAACATGAAGCTTTCTGTGATATTTGAAGAAAAGCCGAAAAGGTGGGGCTTCAGAGGCGATCCTTATTTCTGGGATCACCTGAAGGCTCTCGCGGAGGATATGGAGCCTCTCTCACCGGACGAACTGGAAGAGTGGATAAAAAGGGAATACCTTTCCGTCTCGGGCAAGCCCATGACCGACAGGTACGGCGATTTTGCCGTGGTCGGACAGTTCGCTCACGGAGGGATGAGCTCCGGCGGCGTCGACAATCTCTGGTGGGTGGAGGAGGGGATCCCTCTGCTCAGGAGCAGGCTGGAGGCCCTGAGACCGGAGGGCGCAGATGACTGAGCTCAGATACTGCTTTGACAGTGAATACGAAGACGGCAGGCTGTTCCGCGTTGAGACCGCTGAAAGCGGGATCCCCGTCAACGTCTTCGGGCAGCCCGGGTCGGACGATGGCCTTGAGCCCGGAGACGCCTGCTTTGCCGATATATGCGGGCTATGCTCAGACCTCGAGGTGTATGAGGACGAGGACGCGTATTACGCGAGCGGAACGCAGTTCGCCTCCGTGTCGATGGTACCTCTCGGCGTGTTTTCCGCCGAGGGCGGAGGGCGCGGTGACAGTCCGCACATCATGTTCTCGGGAAAGGTGCTTGACGCCGAAAAGGACGCGGACGCGGGCCCGGACGACGACAACTTCTATCTGAGGGTCTCGACTCTCGAAATGGAGCTGCACCTGTTCACCCGCTTTGAAGGCGATATAAAGGCCGGCAGCACCGTTCACGGCACCGCCTGGATATTCGGAAAGATCCGTAAGGAGCGGGCCCCGGAGGAAGAGGCTTCCGGCGAAGAGGCTTCGGGCGGAGAGGCCTCCGGCGAAGAGACTTCCGAATGCCCTGAGGGCGCCGTCTTTAAAGACGCGGACTATGAGCTCGGCGCTGAGGGCGGAGAGGTCTATCTGACCGCCCGCGGAAGAAGATACGGGCTTTCCTGCCAGCCGCAGGAGCCCTGCACGTATATAAGCTGCGACGGAAAGCCCTACGCCGTGATACATAACGGCTTCGACCCGGCAATTGCCGTCCGGGCCTTCGCCTCGGGAAGGACGGTGAGCTCCGCGTCGGGCAAGGAATACGGCGCGGAGGAGTTCTGCGGGACGATCGCATTCGCCGCGGAGAACTGCCCGGACGCGGACGTCTCCTACGTCGAGGGTGCGCTCGCCGTCAGAAGGCTCATAGCCATGGGCGCGACCTGCCCGGAAAAAGCCGTGGATGCGGCCGCTCTCGGACTGAGAAGGATAAGCGACAGGTTCAGCCGTTCGAAAAAGCTGAAGGAACGCGTCATGTATACCGGAGACGGGAAGGTATACGTGAGGATAAAAGAATAAAGACCGGGCCGCGGTGGAAAAATATCTGCCCGCGGGAAGCCCGCGGGAAAATAAAAAAAACCGGCCCCGCGGGCCTGTCTTTTTTTGTTTTGCGGCCGTCCTGCCGGGCCGGCCGTCCCTGAAAACGTTCAATATCTCTTTGCTCTGATCACAAGGCAGGCGATCCCGGCCGCCGCGAGGACGATCCCGATGACGGCGAATACTATCGCCCTGCGGTGCAGGCTGCCGTAAAGCGAGGACGATCCGTCGAGCACGCTGTAGTACCCGAACAGATTAAGCGCCGCGAACAGCAGGGAAAGCGTCCCTGCCGCCAGGCAAATTATACCGATGATCAGAAACAGTTTTTTCATGCTTCTATTATGCCACATAATAAAGGCTTTGAGGACTCCAATTAGCCTTTGTTTATCCACGCGCGCTGATATATAATTATCATGTGAGAATATAGCGCTTCGAAGCTTTAAATTATCATTCAAGGAGGAAAACATGAAACTGCGCAGTGATGTCATGAAAAATGACGGAAAGGGCGGAGCCCGCATGTACATGAAGGCCGTCGGCCTTTCAAACTACGAGCTCGCTCCGGACAGACCGCTCATCGGTATCGCGAATACCTACAACGCGATCGTTCCCGGTCACTACAACCTGGACAGGGTGTGCGAATACGTCAAGAGAGGCGTATACGCTAACGGCGGGACTCCGCTCGAATTCGGAACCATAGCCTGCTGCGACGGCTGGGGCGAGGGCAACGTCGGAATGTACTACATTCTTCCCTCGAGAGAGATCATCTGCAACTCGGTCGAGATCATGGCTCAGGCCCACCAGCTGGACGGCCTCGTGCTCCTTGCCTCCTGCGACAAGATCGTACCGGGCATGCTGATGGCGGCCGCAAGGCTCGACATCCCCGTGATCATCTGCGTGGGCGGCCCGATGATGGGCGGCATAGAATTCGACGGCAGAAAGTCCGACGGAACCACCTACGTCGAAGCCCGCGGAATGCTCGCTACCGGCGAGATCACCCAGGAGGAATACGACAACCTCGAAGATACCGTCTGCCCGGGCTGCGGAAGCTGCGCCTTCTTCGGCACCGCGAACACCATGTGCTGCATAGCCGAATCCCTCGGCATGACTCTCCCCGGCGCGGCTCTCATCCCGACCGTATACGCCGCAAGGCTCAGGATCTCGTTCGAGTCCGGCCGCAGGATAGTCGACATGGTAAGAGAGGGTCTCACCGCGCGCAAGATCCTCACCAAGGAAGCCATCAGGAACGCCATCAAGATGACCATGGCCTTCGCTGGCTCCACCAACGCGACGCTCCACCTGCCCGCCATCGCGGCCGAGGCGGATCTCGACATGAACGTTCTCGAGGAGTTCAAGGCTCTCAACAAGACCACTCCGCAGATCGCGAAGGTCAACCCGGCGGCTTCGCCCGACATGGAGGCCTTCTATCTCGCGGGCGGCATACCCAGAGTCCAGAAGAACCTCGGCAATATACTGAACCTCGACGTCATGACCGTGACCGGCAAGACGCTCGGAGAGAACCTGAAGGATTACAAGTTCCAGTATCCCGAAAACACCAACGTCATCAAGTATCCCGACGCTCCGTTCAGCAAGACCGGCGGCGTGGCGGTGCTCGAGGGCAATATCGGAAGAGCCGCTGTCACCAAGCCCGGCGCGATCAAGCCCTCCGTACACCACTTCAAGGGCAAGGCCGTATGCTTCGACCGTGAAGAGGACGCCAACGACGCCATCATGGCCGGAAAGATCAAGGCCGGCGACGTGGTCGTGGTCCGCTACGAGGGCCCGAAGGGCGGCCCCGGAATGAGAGAGATGTTCATGCCGCTCAAGCTCATGTACGGCATGAGGCTCGACGAGTGCACCGCTCTGATCACCGACGGAAGATTCTCCGGAACCAACAACGGCTGCTGCATAGGCCACATTTCGCCTGAGGCCGCCGAAGGCGGAGTCCTCGCCCTGATTAAGGACGGCGACGAGATCGAGATCGACGTCGACGCCTGCACCCTCGACCTGCACGTTCCCGAAGAGGAACTCGCGAAGAGAAGGGCGGCGTGGAAGAGACCGGAGAAGGTCATTCCCAAGGGATACCTCGAGCTCTACGCGAAGGTCGCGGCCTCCGCAGACAAGGGCGGCGTGATCGATCCGAGAGCCTTCGACGTCATCTATCACACAAAGTAAGTTTTAAAACGCGGGCGCGTCTCTATTGAGATGCGCCCGCATAGCAATAGTTTATACAGGAGGGATCTTTATGAAACTGCGCAGCAACGTAATAACCGACAAGGATAACGGCACAGTACGCGCACTGTTCAAGGCCATGGGTTTCACCAACTACGAGATGGAGCCCGACAGACCGATCATCGGTATCGCAAACACCTACAACAACATCGTCCCCGGCCACTATAACCTCGACAGAGTATGCGAATACGTAAAGAGGGGCATCTACGCCGGCGGCGGAACCGCAATGGAATTCGGAACCATCGCCTGCTGCGACGGCTACGGCCAGGGCAACATAGGCATGCACTATATACTCCCCTCGAGAGAGATCATCTGCAACTCCGTCGAAGTCATGGCTCAGGCCCATCAGCTCGACGGCCTCGTACTTCTCGCTTCCTGCGACAAGATCGTTCCGGGCATGCTGATGGCGGCCGCGAGGCTCGACATCCCGACGATAATCTGCACCGGCGGCCCGATGCTCGGCGGCGTTGAGTTCGACGGCAGAAAGTCCGACGGCACCACCCACACCGAGGCCGTGGGAATGTACAACAAAGGCCTCATCACCAAGCAGCAGCTCGAGGATCTCGAGGACATCATCTGCCCGGGCTGCGGAAGCTGCGCCTTCTTCGGAACGGCCAACACAATGACGGCTCTCGCCGAGTGCCTCGGCATGTGCCTGCCCGGCTCCGCCCTCATCCCGACCGTATACGCGGCAAGGCTCAGGGCTTCGTTCGAGTCCGGCCGCAGGATAGTCCAGATGGTCAAGGAGGACCTGACTCCGCGCAAGATCATGACCAAGGCCGCGATCCAGAACGCGATCAAGTGCACCATGGCCATGGCAGGCTCCACCAACGCCGTGCTCCACCTGCCCGCCATTGCCGTCGAAGCCGAACTCGACATGGACGTTCTCGGAGATTTCGAGAGGTTCAACAAGACCACTCCGAAGATCGTTTCCGTATATCCCGCAGGCATCCCCAACCAGGAGGACTTCTACCTCGCGGGCGGCGTTCCCAGGGTCCAGAAGAACCTCGGCGACATCCTCGACACGAGCGTCATGACCGTCACCGGCAAGACCCTCGCGGAGAACCTCGCGGAGTATAAGTTCCAGTATCCGGAGAACACCGACGTCGTAAGGCACGTTGACGATCCGTTCAGCCCGACCGGCGGCGTAGGCATACTCCACGGCAACCTCTGCCCGAACACCGCGGTCACCAAGCCGGGCGCGATACTTCCCGAGATGCATCACTTCGTCGGCAAGGCCATCTGCTTCGACCGCGAAGAGGACGCCAACGAGGCCATACTCGGCGGAAAGATCAAGCCGGGCATGGTGGTCGTCATCCGCTACGAGGGCCCGAAGGGCGGCCCCGGAATGAGAGAGATGTACAAGTCGATGAAGTACATGTACGGACAGGGACTGCACAGCAGCGTAGCTCTGATCACCGACGGAAGATTCTCCGGAACCAACAACGGCCCGTTTGTAGGCCACATCTCTCCGGAAGCCGCTGAAGGCGGCCCGATCGCCCTGGTAAAGGACGGCGACGAGATCGAGCTCGACGTCGACAAGGGCACCCTCGACCTCCACGTCTCCGACGAGGAGCTCGCAAAGAGAAGGGCAGCCTGGGTAAGGCCCGAGAAGGATATCCCCAGAGGATATCTGAGGCTCTACAGCAAGATCGCGGCCTCCGCGGACAAGGGCGCTGTGATAGAATGTTAGCAGGGTAATTTAAGAAAGGAGACATTCTATGATTCTCGAAAAAGAAAAGCTTCCGTTCATGCATATGGACAACTTCAAGGGCGGCGAGGGCTACGTCGAAGCCAACGGCTTCGTTAACGAGACCGGAAAGATCATGTTCATCCGCATTCTCCCGGGCTCCACGGTAGGCCTTCATACCCACGAGGGAAGCAGCGAATACATCTACGGGCTCACCGGCAAGGCAAAGTGCATATACGACGGAGTCGAGGAATGGATCACTCCGGGCGTCGTTCACTTCTGCCCCGAGGGACACTCCCACACCGTCATCCCCGAGACCGAATTCACCGCGGTCGCGATAGTACCGGAGCTTCCCAAGAAGTAGTCTGTGATCTCAAAAGAGCACCCCGGGCTTCGGCCCGGGGATTTTTTTGCCCTTGAAAATCTTAATAAATTGCAATAATCGACAAGTCCGCGCGAACTCAATTGTAAATAAATGAGAAATTTATTCATCAATATGCGTTTTTACTTGTCATTTCTCACAAAAATTTGCGTTTTTTTATTGATTTAAACAATCTGCTCTATTAATATATTCGTATGAAGAGTCTGTGAAGCCGCGGCCGTTCGGACAGGCAGCGCGGATGGCAGCTCCTTATGACTGTTTATTATATTTTTGCGGAAGGAGGATCTAATATGAGTTTAGGACTTATATTGCTGCACATGGCGATCGGTCTTGCCATCATCATGGTTCTTATCATGAAATGCAACATCAACGCCGTGCCGGCACTCTTTATCGGATCCATTTATGTAGGTATTGCCTGCAAACTTGGATTCTCAGCGACCGTCAGCCAGTTCACATCGACGTTCGGCGGTACGCTCGGCTCCCTCGGTATGTCCGTGACCCTGGGCGTCATCATGGGCCAGCTGCTTGCTGACTCCGGCGGAGCATCCGTCATAGCTAACACTATGGTCGGCTGGTTCCCCGAACAGAGAGCTATTCTCGCACTTATTTTCACTTCTTTCTTCATCTCCATCCCGGTCTTCTTCGACGTCTGCCTCGTTATCATGGCGCCGATCGGCCTCGCTGTAGGTAAGAAGCTTAATGCACCCCGTGCGATGATCTCCACTGCCATCACCGCCGGCGCAGGCTGCGCGCATACTTACGTACCGCCTACCCCCGGCCCCCTCGCTGCGGCTGAAACTCTCAACTTCAGCATGGGCACGATGATGATCATCGGTACCGTGGTATCCATAATCGCGATCGCGATCACCTACCCGGTCATGAAGGCCATGTTCTGGCCGCACGGAACCTCCGGCAAGTACTTCACCGAAAAGGATATGGATCCCGACTTCAAGCCCATGGTCGCTCCCGACTATGAAGGAAGAAAGCTCCCCTCGTTCGGTCTCGCCGTACTTCCCGTTATCGTCCCCGTCATCCTCATCCTCATCCAGAGCTTCTGGGCAACGAGTGAGGGCGGCGCACCCGACTTCGTCAACTTCATCGGCGGCAAGAACATCGCAATGCTGATCGGCTGCCTCATCGCTTACGGCATCGCCTTCTCCAACATGAATCAGAAGGAGATCAAGGCGGCTGTAAACAAGGGCCTCAATGCCTGCGGTATGATCCTTACCGTTACCGCTGCCGGCGGCGCGTTCGGCGGCGTCATCAGAGCTACCGGCATCACGAAAATACTCACCGAGAAGCTCGCCACCTCCAACAACGCAGTCTTCACTCTCGCGTTCGTGGCCTACCTCATCGGTTTCGTGCTCCGTGTCTGCATGGGCTCCGGTTCTTCGTCCTCGATCTCCGCGCTGGCCATCATCGCTCCGATCGTCGCGACCATTCCTCAGGTACACCCGGTATGGTTCGCAATGTGCGCGATGTGCGGCACCACCGCGATGGGTCTTCCCAACGACTCCGGATTCTGGATCGTTACGAACATGTTCGGCTTCAACATCGTAGGCGGTATCAAGACCTACTCGGTGATTGGCTGCATCCGTTCCGTAGCGATATTCCTCGTATCGCTTGTGGGCATCATGGTGCTTCCGATGGGAGCATAGCCTGCGGCG
>JAEEGL016217261.1_pt1 | contig 18432 bp, 8 predicted proteins | sample 9134231 | NCBI WGS metagenome assembly JAEEGL01 (sample SAMN16246548, study PRJNA631951) | gut metagenome | biome: gut microbiome; feature: rumen; material: fiber-attached | host: Bos | place: Iran: Karaj | collected 2018-10 | reverse complement strand
GCGCTCGGACGCGATCTGGGTCTGCCCGACGCGTTCGTCGAGCGGCAGCCGTTCCCGGGTCCGGGACTGGCGATCCGCATCATCGGCGAGATCACGCGGGAAAAGCTCGACACGCTGCGCGAGGCGGACGCTATCTTCCGAGAGGAGCTTCGGCTTTCCGGCGTATCCAAAGAGCTTTCGCAGTATTTTGCGGTGCTGACCTCGATGCGTTCCGTCGGCGTCATGGGCGACGGCAGAACGTACGACTATACGCTCGCGCTGCGCGCGGTGAAAACCGACGACTTCATGACGGCGGACTGGGCGCGCATTCCCTACGACGTGCTCGACCGCGTGTCCTCGCGCATCGTCAACGAGGTCAAGGGCGTCAACCGCATCGTTTACGACGTCACCAGCAAGCCCCCCGCCACGATCGAGTGGGAGTGAGATGCCGGATTCAAAAGCCGGTATTTCAAGGCATTCCGGCATTGTCCGATCCGGCGCGGCGCCGACGGGCGGGAATAACGGAAAAAGAGAAAAGCCCTTCGCTTCGGCGGAGGGCTTTTTGTGTTTTATGGAATTTGGCGCGGAGCGCTGCGGGGACCGGCCGTTTCGCCTTCGGGACGGCCGCGGTTCAGACGGCGTACCACGTCGCGAGCTGATTGAGCGTTTCCGGAACGTCCGTAAAGCCCATCGACGCATAGAGCGCGATCGCAGGCGCGTTCCCGACGTCGACGATCAGCATCATGTTTTTCGGCCGGTTCGCTTCGATCGCCGCGGCAAGCAGCTTCCTGCCCCAGCCGCGGCGGCGGTACGCCTTCAGGACCAGCAGATCGAACGGCTCGTTTTCCTCGTTGTCCTTCGTCACGTCGATGTAGCCCGCGACGGTCCCGTTGTCGATCGCGAGGAAGACGCGGAACGTATCGAGCGCGTTTGCGACCCGGTCGCCCGTCCAGTAGCCGTCCGTGCTGTGCACGGCGACGTATTGCTCGAGATACCGGTCGGACAGCGGCTCGATCCCGGTCGTGTCGACGGCGGGAGGTTCTTCGGTCAGGAGCATCTTTTTCTGCTCCTCGGCAAACACGGCGCCCAGATTCGTCAGCACGTCCCGGATCACGCGGTTTCCCGGATTGAATACGAAATCGATCTGATAGCCCGGACAGCGCGCCTTAAGCCAGTTCGCAGCTTCTTCGTACGCGGCGGAGGAGCGGGAAAGCCCGACGAGCATTTCGACGTACCGGTCCTCGTCCAGAACCAGGAACACGAACAGACCGGTCATCGTATCGTTCTCAAACGCGCCCAGCACGTGATCGCACGGATCCTCGAAAGCGCGCTGCAGGTTGTATTCGATCTGCTCGTCCGTGGAGAGCATCGGATCCGAAAACGCCGGATCGGCGTTCAGATCGTCGACAAACGCTTTGTATGCGTCAAGGGAGGTCAGTTTGCGGATCATGGGGAACTCCTTTTTATTCGTTTGCGGCGGGGGAGGGTGCGGCGCGCCTCCTGCGGTTCTTGATCCCGGCGGCAAGCACGAAGACGATGCAGAACGCGGCAAAGTACAGGACCAGCATCAGCGCGGGATTCAGGAATCCGACGCCGGCGTCCGTCATGCGGCCCGCGATTCCCTCGAAGAACGGCACGCCGCCGAGATCGCGGTACATCATGAAGTCGAAACCGAAGATAAAGTCGATCGGGATCACGATCGCCGACGCGATCAGATGGAACAGGTATCCGAGCACAACGAGCGGGAACCGCACCGGGGGACGCTCGCTCACGAGGACCAGAAGCCCCATGAAGACCATCAGGAAGTGCCAGACCATCGAGTACGTCGCGCCGAACGACAGGAACGGATAATACTTGAACGCGTTCAGAAACAGCATGGTCGCAAAACCGCCGACGACGCCGCCGGTCGCGATCCAGCATTTCGCCATCCGCTGCACGCGCCCATTGCCGAAGCCCGTAAGGACGGCGGCCGGCATGATGAGCGAACAGGTGTCGAACGGAAGCAGGTACTTGTTGAATCCGCCTGCCTGCCGGATATCATAGTATGATTCCCACGCCGTTTTGCCGAGATAGAAGACGACGAGAAAGATCCCGAGGCATCCGATGATCCGGCGCACGCGTTCGCGCGAAGTCTTTCGCAGCGAAACGAGCAGCACCGTCAGCAGCACCGCCGAGATCATCAGATACAGGTACTGCGCGAATCCGCCGTAATCCTGCCCGTTGTACCCCTCAATATTGCCTTTATAGTCAAAAAAGTCATAGTCGCCCGTAAAAATATCCATGCATTCTCCTTTTTAACGGCGAATAGTATTACCGGGTAATTGCCGTATGCGCCGTCGGATCCGAAACGGTTGTTCCGCGCATCCCGTGCAGAGTCCCCTCATTACCGACAGTATAACCCTGATTTGTCGGTTTTTCAAGAGCGGAGCGATTCTCTGCTCCGTAAACCGGACGCGGAACAGGGGCTCCGCGCCTCCGTCTCACTTCTGCGGGACCGGGCGGCGATCCGGTCCGGGATCGCCGTTCGGCCGGTTTTGCGCCTGTTTCTTTTGATCTTTTCTGCCGATCTGCGGGAAGGGCAGCGCATTTGCGTCCTGCCGCAGACCGCTGCGGATCCATTCAAAAAAGGTCGTTTGCCGCGCACGTCCTTTCACTTCTGCCAGAAAAGACAGATCCGGAGCGAAACGGTTTCATTCCGCCGAAAAAGAAAGCAGAATCAAAGGGTCGGACTTTGTCGAAAAACTGCTTGCATTCTCCTGCAGATTGTTATAGAATCAAAGATACGTTATCAGGGAAACCGTATTTTTTCGGATTGGAGTGCAAAACATGTCATTCGGTCACGCGGTCTCGCAGCTACTGATCGGGCCGCTGAAACTGTTATACGAGTTCATATTTTTTTATGCGCGGATGTTCGCAAAGAGCGCGGGACTGTCGATCATCGTTCTGAGCCTTGCCGTCAATTTCCTGCTTTTGCCGATGTACCGGCAGGCGGATGCGATCCAGAACAAGGAACGCGAACAGCAGAAGCGCATGCAGAGCTGGGTCAAGCACATCAAAAAGAGCTTCTCGGGCAACGAGCGGTTCATGATGCTGCAGACCTACTACCGTCAGAACAATTACAAGCCGTACTACACGCTCCGCGGCATGCTGCCGCTGGTGCTTGAGATCCCGTTTTTCATCGCGGCGTATCAGTTCCTTTCCGGGCTGACGATCCTCGAAGGGCTTTCCTTCGGACCGATCCGCGATCTGAGCCTGCCCGACGCGCTGCTCACGATCGGCGGTCTGAAGATCAACGTGCTGCCGATCCTGATGACGGCGATCAATCTCGTCTCCGGATATATCTATACGAAGGGTCTTCCCTGGAAGGACAAGCTGCAGCTGTACGGCATGGCGGCGCTGTTCCTCGTGCTCTTGTACGATTCCCCGTCGGGACTCGTCGTGTACTGGACGATGAACAACCTGTTCTCGCTGGTCAAGAACCTGATCGGAACGTTCCGGGATCCGAAGAAGGCGAGAAACTACACGCTTTCCGCGCTCGGCGTTCTCACGTTCATCTGGCTGATCGTCATTCCGAAGGGCGGCTGGCTCGACTACGTGCCGCTGATCGTGATCGGACTGCTGTTCCAGACCCCGCTGGTGCTGTCCCTGCTGCCGAAACGGACGCCGAAAAAACAGAAGGCGGCGAAACAGAAGGAATACGTTCCGAGCCTCCGTCTGTTCTTCAGCGGCTGCGTGTTTCTGTCGATCCTGACCGGCGTGCTGATCCCGTCCGCGGTGATCGCGTCCTCGCCGATCGAGTTCGTCGATCTGGCGGATTTCCACGGCCCGATGCTCCACATCGTGAACGCGGTGCTGCTGGCGATCGGCCTGTTCGTGATCTGGTTCGGTCTGTTCTATTATCTTTCCGCGAAGAAGGGACGCACGATCTTCGGCTGCGTCGTCTGGGTTCTTTCGGGATTCGCCATCGTCAACTATATGTTCTTCGGCACGAACCTCGGCACGCTCTCCGCGCAGCTGACGTTCGACCAGCCGATGACCGTGCACGTGCTGGAAGCGATCATCAACGTCGCCGTGCTTGCGGCGATCGCCGTTCTGTTCCGGTTCATCTGGAAGAAGAACCGCGTGGTCGTGCAGATCGGCTATATCGTGCTCGGCGTCGCGGTGATCGGACTGTCCGTCATGAACGTTTCGCGCATCAAGTCCGCCGATCCCGAGATCCGGACCGCGCTGCGCAACAATCAGACCGTTTCCGAAGACCGTCAGGAAGGGGTGGGTCAGATCATCCGCCTCAGCAAAAACGAAAAGAACGTCGTCGTTCTGATGATGGACCGCGCGATCAGCAGCTACGTGCCGTATATGTTCGCGGAGCGCCCGGCGCTTCGGGAGCAGTTCGCGGGCTTCACGTATTATCCGAACACGCTTTCGTTCGGCGGAAGCACGAATTTCGGCGCGTCCGCGCTGTACGGCGGCTATGAATACACGCCGCAGGCCATGAACGAGCGCCCGGACAAGACGCTCGGCGAAAAGCACAACGAGGCGATGAAGCTCATGCCGGTGCTCTTCGATGAGAACGGATATTCCGTTACGGTGATCGAGCCGACCTACGCGGGATATACCTGGATCCCGGATCTTTCGATCTACGACGCGTATCCGAACATCCGTGCGTACAACATCGAGCACGGACAGATGCGCACGGCGCTGCTCGATCAGCAGCATACGACGCTGAACGAGATCTGGGAGCGGAACTTCTTCTGCTTCAGTCTTATGAAGATCTCGCCGATCCTCCTGCAGTACCCGATGTACATGGAGGGCACGTACTGCGTGCAGAAGGATAACGTGCAGTACACGATCGGTCTTTCGGAATCTTACGGCGTCAGCACGGCGTTCCTCAATTCGTACGCGGTGCTGGAGGGGCTGAATTCCATCACCGCCTGCGAAGACGGCGGCACAGGCGCGTTCATCATGATGAGCAACAGCATGACGCACGAGCCGCAGCTTCTGCAGGAGCCGGATTACGTGCCCGCGCAGCACGTTGACAACAAGGAATACGACGCGGCGCACAAGGACCGCTTCACGGTCGACGGACGCGAGCTGCGCGTCGAGACCACCGAGCAGATGCAGCATTACGAGATCAATATGGCCGCGATGATCATGCTCGGGAACTGGCTCGATTATCTGCGGGAAAACGGCGTGTACGACAATACGCGCATCATCATCGTCGCCGACCACGGCCACTTCCTGCGGCAGTACGACGATCTGGTATTCGGCGGCGGACGCAGGGAAGACGTTATGGGATACAACCCGCTTCTGCTGGTCAAGGACTTCGACAGCACCGAGTTTACCGTCGACGACCGGTTCATGACCAACGCCGACGTTCCGACGCTCGCCTTTGAAGACCTGATCGGGGATCCCGTCAATCCCTTCACCGGAAACGCGGTCGACAGCAGCGCCAAGGAGAAGGACCAGTTCGTAACGATCTCGAGCGACTGGGATATCGCGGTCAACAACGGCAATACGTACAAGGCGTCGCAGTGGTATTCCGTTCGCGGCAATATCTTCGATACCGAAAACTGGAAAAACGAAGGCCGTCACTGATACGGCGGATGAACGGGACCCGAAGCCGGCGCTTCGGGTCTTTTTTTCGGCTTTTCGCGCGGAAGCGGACCCGATCATCAAAGTTCGACAGAACAGACAAAATTCATGATTTCTGTCTTGCATTTTCGCGCCGATGCTGTTATGATAACGCAGATGCAGTTCACAATTGCATTGCAACGGACGAAAAATGAACAAACTCGCCGGGAAAACGGCGGGGTCCCGGACGGAAAAACGGCGATTTCGGCGTTTTCCGACCGAAAAAAGCAAAAACGGACGCGCGTCGCCTTCTTCCGGGATCCGGAAACGGCACGCTGTCGAACAAAACAAGGAGAAGACGGTTTTGAAAAAGGATCTGACGAGAAAACAATTTGATCTGCTCGCCGCGCTTGCCGAAGCGGAAGGTCCGCTGACGCAGCGCGCGCTGCAGGAACGTACGGGACACTCCCTCGGGATCGTCAACCGCACGATGAAGGAACTGAAGGAAAAGGGCTTTGCCGACGGCGGCGTCATTCTCGCGAAGGGCCGCGAAGCGCTGGAGCCGTATACGGCGAAGCGCGCGGTGTTCATCGCGGCGGGATTCGGCTCGCGCCTTGCGCCGATCACGCTGAACACGCCGAAGCCGCTCGTGCGCGTGCACGGCAAGCGCATCATCGACGGTCTGATCGATGCGTGTCTGAAGGCGGGCGTCACGGAGATCTATATCGTCCGCGGATATCTTGCGGAGCAGTTCGATCAGCTGCTGTACAAGTATCCGATGATCCGCTTCCTCGAGAACCCGTTCTTTAACGAGGCGAACAACATCTCGAGCGCGCTGGCGGCAAAGGATCTGCTCAAAAACGCGTACGTGTTCGAGGCGGATCTGCTGCTCAGCAATCCGGACGTGATCAAACGGTATCACTATACGTCCGATTTTCTCGCGATCAAAAAGGATCGCACGGACGACTGGTGCTTCGCGGTCAAGGACGGGATCATTGCCGAGGAGAAGGTCGGCGGACTGGACTGCTGGCAGATGGTCGGCATTTCCTACTGGGACGAGGCGGACGGAAAGAAACTGGAAAAAGACATTCCGGAGGTCTACGACTCCCCGGGCGGAAAGGAACGCTACTGGGAGCAGGTCCCGCTCGTGTTCCGCAAACAGAATTACGCGGTGGAGGTGCGCGAGTGCTTCGACGAGGACATCGTTGAGATCGACACGTTCCGCGAGCTGAAGGCGATCGACCGATCGTACGACGTATAAAAGGATGACAGAAAAGGGGAATTTCAATGCGTAAACAGGAAGACAACAATCAAAACGAAAATAAAGGCTCGCTGAAGCGTTCGCTTTCGCCGATGCACGTATGGGCGATCGCGTTCGGCTGTGTCATCGGCTGGGGCTCGTTCATCAACCCGGGCAAGAAGTTCCTGCCCAATTCCGGCGTTGCGGGCACGGCGATCGCCATGTTCCTCGGCGCGCTCGTCATGATCATCATCGCGTTCAGCTACGCGTACATGGTGCCGAAGCATCCGAAGGCCGGCGGCGAGTTCACGTTCACCAAGGCCTGCTTCGGCAAACGCATGGCGTTCGTCTGCGGCTGGTTCCTGGTCGCGGCGTACCTTACCAACGTTCCGATGAACAGCACGGCGATCGGCATGATCGTCGACGGTCTGGACGGAAGCGCGGACATTTTGAAGTTCGGCTTCCACTACAACATCGCGGGCTTCGACATCTATATGGGCGAAATGATGCTCGCCATGTTCATTCTGATCCTGTTCGGCTGGCTGAACATCATCGGCGTCAAGAAGGCGGCGTTCGTGCAGACGATCCTCGCCTCGATGCTCGTCATCTGCGTGTTCACGCTCTGCATCGCGGGGCTTGTGAGCGCAAAGGCGAACGGCATCAACATGCAGCCGGTCTGGGGTTTTGACAAGAAAGCGGCAATGGCGGCGAACGCAACGACGTCGGAGATCGGCAACTACGCGCATAAGGGAACGGCGGGCATTCTGTCCGCGGTCCTTGCGACCTTTGCGATCGCGCCGTGGGCGTACGTCGGCTTCGACGCGATCCCGCAGGCGGCGGAGGAGTTCAAGTTCCCCTATAAGAAGGTCATCTTCATCATGGTCATCGCGATCGCGTTCGGCTGCTTCGTTTACATCTCCAACAACACCGTTGCGGCGGCGGCGCTCGAAAACTGGCCGGACCGCGTGATGGCGGGCGAGTGGGTGCTTCTCATTGCGGCGGAAGAGCTTCTCGGCACGTTCGGCAAGGTGCTGGTCGGGCTCGGCGTTTCCTGCGCGGTGCTCTCCGGCATCATGGGCTTCTATCTTGCTTCGAGCCGTCTGATGTACTCGATGAGCCGCGACGGCTATCTGCCCGACTGGTTCGGCAAGGTCGACAAGAAATACGGCACGCCGAAGAACGCGATGCTGTTCTGCATTCTGATCAGTCTGTCGGGACCGATCCTCGGCCGCGAGGCGCTGGGCTGGTTCGTCGACATGAGCGCGATCGGCGCTTCGATCGGATACTTCTTTACCTGCGCGAGCACGCTGGTCACCGCAAAGCGCGACGGCGACGCGAGCCCGTTCCTGAAGATCATGGCGGCGGTCGGCGTCTGCTTCTCGATCGCGTTCATGATCCTGCAGCTCGTTCCGATCCCGGGACTGTCCGGCGTCCACTTCGGCACGGAGTCCTATATCATGCTCGGCGCGTGGATCGTGATCGGCGCGGTCTTCTATGCGACGCAGTGGAAGCACTTCCGCACGAACGACTGAACGATACCGTAAGGATCCGGACTCCCTTCCCGGTCGGGAAGGGAGTCTTTCTTTGTCGCATTTGACAAGGGACGGCATGACTGGTATAATATTTTATCTGAACGAACAGCCGCGGTTCGAGGCGAACCGACGCGTTTCGCATCGGTTTTCCCGAATCCTGCAGCATTCCCGCATGCGGCGTTGTCTGTATGACGGGAACGGTTTGCAGCAGCACAATCCGCCGCGGACTGCTCGGATCCTGCATGAAAACGTTAAAGGAGAAAAATGGGAATGACGGTTTGGCATGCGCTGTATCAACTGGTGATCGGGCCGCTGGAATTGCTGTTTGAGGTCATTTTCGCTCTGGCAAGCCACGTGATCCGCAATCCGGGGCTTGTCATTATCTTTTTGAGCCTGGCGATGAACTTCCTGGTTCTGCCGCTGTACCGCCGCGCCGACGCGATGCAGGCGGAGCAGCGCGATCAGACGATCCGGATGAAGCCGTGGGTCGACCACATCAAGAAGACGTTCAAGGGCGACGAACGGTTCATGATGCTGTCGACGTACTACCGGCAGGTCGGATACAAGCAGACGGACGTACTGAAGGGATCGGTCTCGCTCTTGCTCGAGGTCCCGTTCTTCATCGCAGCCTATCATTTTCTTTCCAATCTTACTACGCTGCAGGGGGTCTCGTTCGGACCCATCCGCGATCTCGGCGCGCCGGATCAGCTGATCCGGATCGGCAGCCTTGCGATCAACCTTCTTCCGATCCTGATGACGGCGATCAACGTCGTTTCCGCCGCGATCTACATGAAGGGATTCCCGCTGAGAAGCAAGATCCAGATGTACGGCATGGCGGCCGTGTTCCTGGTCCTGCTGTACGATTCGCCGGCGGGCCTGGTCTTTTACTGGACGCTGAACAACGTCTTTTCCCTGGTAAAGAACATCTTCTATAAGCTGAAAAATCCGAAGCGCGTTTTCCTGTATCTGCTCTCCGGCGTCGGCGCCGCTGCGTTTTTCATCCTGCTGATCCTGCACCCGCTCGGAACGGGACGCAGAAGCCGTCTGCTGCTCTTTGCGGTCCTGCTGCTGCAGTTCCCTCTCGCATACGAACTGATCACCGGCTATATCCGCCGCAAGCGTGACGAACTCGGCGTGCCGCAGACCGTTCGGGCGCCGATGACGAAAGAGGACGGCCGCGGATTCTTCTACGGCTGTCTGCTGCTCACGCTGATCACGGGACTTCTGATCCCGTCTGCGATCATGCATGCGTCGCCGCAGGAATTCATCAACACGCAGAACGGACAGTCGCCGCTGTGGTACATCGCCGAATCGATGCTGCTGGCAACCGGCACGTTCGTGATCTGGTGCGGGATCTTCTACCGCCTTGCGGGGACCTCCGGAAAGCGCATCATGAATCTCGGCGGCTGGATCATTCCCGTCTGTTCCCTGGTGAACTATCTGTTCTTCGGAAACGGGCACGGGAACCTGTCCGAAATGCTGCAGTACGATTCGTTCGTTTCCGCTTCGCGGCTGGAAACCTGGATCAACGCGCTCGTGCTGATCGCGCTTGCGGCGATCCTGTATCTGATCTGGAAAAAGAAGATCCGGATCGTACGGTTCGTCGCGCTCACGCTCTGCCTTGCGACGTTCGGCCTTTCGGCGCGCAACGTGATCGGGATCCAGCGCGTGCTGACGGACACGGAGCGGCAGCTTGAACTCGAATCGAGCTTCCCGCAGATCCGTCTGAGCAAGACCGGAAAAAACGTCGTCGTCATCATGCTCGACCGCGCGATCACGGGGCTGATCCCGTCCGTCATGGCGGAAAAGCCGGAGGTGGCGGCGCAGTTCGACGGCTTCACCTATTATCCGAACACACTGGCGTACGGCGGCGCGACCTGCGCGGGCGGTCCGCCGATCTTCGGCGGTTACGAATACCGTCCTCTCGAGCTGAGCAAGCGGACGGGGGAGAAGGTCGTCGACAAGCACAACGAATCGCTGAAGGTCATGCCTGCGATCTTCGATCAGAACGGATTCCTCGTTACGGTCAGCGATCCGCCGCTGGCAGGCTATCAGTGGACGGCGGACCTGTCGATCTACGACGAGTATCCGAACGTGATCCGTTTCAATACGGCGGGCAAGCTGCAGGACGATGCGCTGGAGCTCCGCGCGTCGATCGACGCGGTCCGCAACCGGAATTTCTTCTGCTACGGGATCTACCGCATCGCGCCGGTCCTCATTCAGTCGACGCTCTATAACCGCGGCAGATATAACGCGGCGGAGGGCGCGGGACAGAAGGACGCGATCATTTCGCCGCAGGAACGCCACGGGCTTCACAAGGCGGAGGGCATCACCGACTCGTTCATGCGCTACTATTCGGTGCTGAAGAATCTTCCGACGATCACGACGGTCTACGAGGAAGGCATCGAGAACACGTTCCTCTTTATCGCAAACGATACGACGCATAACGGCATGATGCTGCAGAAGCCGGAATACGAGCCGGCGGTCGTCGTGGACAACCTCGAATACGACATCGCGCATCCGAAGCAGGTGGACGAGAACGGCAAGCCGTACAGGTTCACAAGAGACGTGCAGGTCATTCACTATCACGCGCTGATGGCGAGCATGATCCAGCTCGGAAAATGGATGGACTATCTGCGCGAACAGGGCGTTTATGACAATACGCGCATCATCATCGTTTCGGATCACGGACATCAGCTGCGCCTGTTCAAGCGGATGCTGTTCGATTCCGGAGAGGGATGGCGCGACATCTTCCGCTTCTCGGGCCTTTTGATGGTCAAGGACTTCGGATGCAGCGGAGAGATGAAGACCGATCATCAGTTCATGACCACGGCGGACACGCCGACGCTCGCGTTCGAGGGACTGATCGAGAACCCGGTGAATCCGTTCACCGGCAAGCCGATCGACTCCTCCGCGAAGGAAGAGCCGGAGCAGTACGTGCTGAACACGCAGATCGCGAACTTCGAGGACATTGCGGAGCTCGATTCGGTTCCCGGCACGTGGATCCGCGTTCGCGGACACAACATTTACGACAACAAGCAGTGGACGATCCTGAATCGGATGCCTGACGGAAAGTGAGGAAATAACAAATGCGGCTTTACATCGATCCCGGAACGGGGAGCATGCTGTTTACCATTGTGGTGGGGCTTCTGGGAACCGCGATCTTTGCGTTTCGCAAGGTCTTCATGAAGCTTCGGTTCTACTTCTCCGGCGGCAAACAGAAAAAGAGCGCCGAGGAGCGGCTGCCGCTTGCGATCTTCTCGGACAGCAAGCGTTACTGGAACGTTTTCGAGTCGATTTGCGACGAACTGGAGCGCCGCGGGATCGACGCGGTCTATCTGACCGAATCCGAAGACGATCCGGCGCTGAAAACGTCGTACGAGCATATTCGCAGCGAGTTCATCGGCAGCAACAACAAGGGATTCGCCAAGCTGAACATGCTGAAGGCGGACATGGTCCTGTCCACCACGCCCGGACTGGACGTGTACCAGTGGAAGCGTTCGCGCGACGTGAAGTGGTACGTGCATATCCCGCACGCGTCGAGCGACATCACCCTGTACCGGATGTTCGGCATCGACTATTACGACGCGGTCCTGCTTTCGGGCGAGTATCAGAAGGAGCAGATCCGCGAGCTGGAAGCGCTGCGCAGCCTTCCCGAAAAGGACCTGCGCATCGTCGGTCTCACCTATATGGACGCGATGAAGGCGCGGCTCGATCGCGCGGAACCGCTTGCTGCGCACGAAACGACCGTTCTGCTTGCGCCGTCCTGGGGCAAGAGCGCGATCCTTTCCCGCTACGGCGCGCGCATCATCGAGGCGCTGCTGAAAACCGGATATCACGTCATCGTCCGCCCGCATCCGCAGTCCTTCACCTCCGAGAAAGAGATGATCGACGCGCTGATGCAGCAGTTCCCGGACAGCGAACAGCTCGAATGGAACCGCGACAACGACAACTTTGAGGTGCTGCGCCGTTCCGACATCATGATCTCGGACTTCTCCGGCGTCATCTTCGACTTCTCGCTCGTGTTCGACAAGCCGATCATCTACGCGGATACGTCGTTCGACAAGTCCCCGTACGACGCCTGCTGGCTGGAGAAAGAGCTGTGGACGTTCTCCACGCTCCCGAAGATCGGCGAACAGCTGACCGAGGAAAAACTGGACGGCATCAAGGATCTGATCGACCGCTGCCTGTCCGAACCGGAACGCAAAGAAGCGAGAGACGCGGCGCGCGAACAGACCTGGCAGTTCCCGGGCGAGGGCGCGAAGCGGACGGTGGATTATCTCGAGGAAAAACTGAACGAGATCCGCGCGAAGGAAGCCGAAAAGCAGGCGCCGAAGGCGAAAGAACCGGCGAAGCGCAAGAAAGAAAAAGAGAAAAAGAACTGACGAACAAAGCGCGGCGGCAGCCGCGCTTTTGCTTTTGTTTACGGACGCCTCAGCGCGTCCTTTTTGCGTATACGGTGAAGGCGACGGCAAGCAGAAGCTGCGCCGACGTCAGAACGAGCAGCCGCGCGACGGACGCCTCCGGCGCGAACGCGCCGCACAGATCGAACGCCGCGTGCGCCGCAATGCACGGGAGCAGGCTTTTGCTTATCCGGAAGACCGTGACGAACAGATACCCGATCGCAGCGGCAAGCACCGTCTGACAGAGCACGTACGGAAGCGGCGCGCCGTCGAAAAGCCGCAGGAGATGCAGAAGCCCGAAGACGGCGGAGGAAACGATCGCCGCGGCTTCGGCGTTTTTCGGCTCCAGCGCTTTGAAGAGAAATCCGCGGAACAGCAGTTCCTCGAGAAACGCGACGGAAACCGCGAGCAGGACCGCATACAGAACGTCGTGAACGGCATCCGGCAGGACGACGCCGTAACCGAGATTGCTCAAAGCGAGCAGCGCGAGCGGCACAAACCGGAGCAGCCGCGCGGCGCTTTCCGGTTTCCGGAGACCGTACCGCTCCGACCGGCCCGTGCGAACGACGAACGCGAGCAGAAGAAGCGACAGAAGAAGAAACAGTCCCGTGCGCGGCAGCTCGCCGGCGCCCGCAATCCGGTTCAGATGCGCGCCGAAAACGCCGGCGGCCGTGTAAAACGCGATTCCGCCGAGCGCAAGGCACAGTTCGTCTGTCCGGTACGGTTTTTCCAAGGTCCCAATCTCCGTGCGTTCGTTCCGTGTTCAGTATAGCACAGCGGCGCGGGTTTTTCCACAGGGAAATCTGTTCGCCGCGCGTCGGTTTCTGTTGCAATGATACGGGCAAAATGATACACTATTCCGGAAGGCTGTGTTATTGCGAACAGCGAGAGATCAAGAACCGAAAGGGGAACCATTGCCATGTGGAAACGGAACAGAATGCTGTCCCTGCTCATAGCGATCCTGATGCTGGCGACGACGGTATTGACCGGCGTTTCGTCGGCGTTTGCGGACGATGAGACCGGGCAGACATCGCCCGCACATTCCGGCACGGAAGCCGGCGCGCTCGATCCCGAAGCGGACGACGACGGCGACGGGATCATAAACGGCGACGAAACGGACGTTTACGAGACCGATCCTCAAAACGCCGACACCGACGGCGACGGGCTTTCGGACGGGGAAGAGATCAACGATCTTCAGACCGTTCCGACCGTTGCGGACACCGACGGCGACGGGATCGCCGACGGGGAAGAAGTCCGCCTCGGCACCGATCCCTTGAAAGCCGACACCGACGGCGACGGTCTTACCGACGGCGACGAGCGCGCGCTCGGTACCGATCCGCTGAACGCCGACACCGACGGCGACGGCATTGCCGACGGAGACGAGCGGATGCTCGGCACCGATCCGCTCGCACCGGAACGCCTTTCCGACGTGTTCCAGTCGATCGGCGACGATTCGGTCACCGTTGCGGGCTATGCGCCGTACGTACTTCTGCGCGAGGCGTCCCTCACGCAGTTCGATTCCGAATCCTTCCGGCATAACCGCGCGCTGATCGGCAAGGCGGTGCGCGTCATGCTGCCCGAGCTCGGCGATCTGACGCTGACGTTCACGCTCGACGCGTCCGTGAAAAACGCGGCGGTCTTCCGCATGACGGACGAGGGCACCGCGCTTCTCAACGCGGCGCAGAGCGGAACTTTGCTTTCCGTGCCGCTCACCGAAAACGGCGTGTACTTCGTTGCGGATCTTCAGAAACTGTACGGCGTCGTCGAACCGGACGGCGCGATGTCGCAGGGCGCAGCCAATACGGTCCTTCTCGACGACTTCCACTTTGTGACGCTGAACGCGCCGCTGACGGCGGGAAGCGACACGGATACCGACGGCGACGGCGTGCCCGACTGCGAGGAGCTCACCGCGCCGTACACGATCGACCTCGGCAACGGCAGAACGGCGACGGTCTACGGCTTCCGCTCCGACCCGACGCTGCCCGACACCGACTTCGACGGCATTCCGGACCAGTACGACAACGCGCCGTACAACAACGTCTTTACCGGCAAGCTCAAGAGCGGCCACGACGACGTGACGAGCGTCAGCTTCACCGTCGACTACCGCAGCTTCTTTACCGACAACACGACGTATCAGCCGGGTCTTGCGACCTATTCCGTGATGGGCGCCGCGCTCGCGTACTTTGACGTTTCGTCGGCGTACGACAACGCATATCTGACGCTCGACGCCGAGCAGACGTGGCAAAACGGCACGATCTCCGCGTCGAAGAAGCTGAACGGCGTCGAAGTCATGCAGTTGTTCGGCTTCGAGGACGTCGTGGACTACAAGCTCGGTTCGAACGGCTATCATGACGACGATTTGTGCGAGGCGATCTTCGGACACCGGACCGTGACCTACAACGGACAGACCAAGGTCGTCGTCGCGATCTGGGTGCGCGGCACGGACGCCGTGTCGGAAGAGGAATGGAGCTCGAACTTCCACATGGGCCGTCTGAACGGCTTCTTCGATCCGTACGACTCCGTTTCCGGCAAGGATCCTCGGCAGAGCAACGACGACTGGACGCGCAAGACGAACCATCGCGGCTTCGACGTGTGCGCGACCCGCATCCTGAATTACTATAAAAACACGTATTATCCGACCTGCGTGAAGCCGGTGCTCGACGCGAACCCGACCTATACGCTGACGCACTGGCTCACGGGACATTCCCGCGGCGCGGCGGTCGGCAATCTGATCGCATCCTATCTGATCGACGAAGGCCGGCACGTTTTTGCCTATACCTTCGCGTCGCCGAACAACACGGCGAACACCGAGGCGTCGGCGGCAAAATACGACTGCATCTTCAACCTCGTCAACAGCAACGACTTCGTGCCGATGCTGCCGATGGTCGAATGGGGTTTCACCCGCTACGGCAAGACCGCGTTCGTGGACGCTTCGGCGTACGCGAGCGAGATCAAGACGGCGACCGGCGCGACCTACAGCGGCAATTTCATCTCGTCAAGCGACATGAGCACGCTGCTCGGCAAGTTCATCTGCATCACCGGTGAGAATGCCAACCGCAACAACCCGGGCAAGATCCTCGGATGGCGCGAGGTCTATACCTTCCACTGCGGGGACAGCCACGCAGGGGAGGACAACGGAAACTATCAGTCCACGACGTTCTGCGAGAAAGCGGGCATTCTGAACTGGAACGGACCGACGGAAAGCGGCTATAACGGATACGGAAGGCATCTTCGGAAATACAGCTACTGGAACGACGGCATCTGCGAGACGCCGGCGTACTGTCTGCAGGTCCTTGTGGAACTGCTGGTCAAAGTCGCGCAGGGCGAAACGGTCGGCGGCGCATCGACATACATCACCAGAAACAAGCTTGCGGACAAGTTCGACTTCGACAAGTGGAGCCTGATCTCCTACGCCACGAAGCTGACCGAGCCGCACTTCATGGATACCTACTCGGTCATCCAGACGCAGATCAATGCGGCGGGCGATCCGGGCAGCCTGTTTGCGACGCTGCGCTACTACACCGCGACCGATACGAACGGCGGCCGTCCCGCGCATACGCATACCTACACCTACGTGCCGTATGAGGGACAGGAGCCCACCTGCGAGGGAACGGGCCTCGGCTATCGCTACTGCCTGTGCAGCAATGCGAACACCGATTACTACGACGATTATCAGAAGAACGTCACGATCCCCGCGCTCGGACACGATTGGGGCGCGCCGACCTGGAGCTGGACCGGCACGACCGCGGCGACGGCGACCTTCGTCTGCAGCCGCAATGCAAGCCACGTCGAGGTCCTCAATGCGAACGTCGTTTCGGCGACCGGAACCGGCGCGGATGCGGGCTACATGGTCTATACCGCGACGGTCGAGCACGACGGCGTGACCTATACGGACACGGTCCGCGAGCCGATGGCGGCGTTCTATCTGATCGGCTCTCCGAACGGCTGGACGCTGACGGAAAGCTTCGTGTTCACGCCGTTCGGCAGCAACGGCGAATACGTGATGCAGACGACGCTCAACGAAGGCGACGAGATCAAGGTCGCGTACGGCACGGCGGGCATGACGAGCACGCAGATCGCGAACGAAAACTGGTATCCGGGCAGCGCGCACAGCATGAACGGAACCGGCAACTACGTCGTCGACGCCGACCATGCCGGAGCCGTCACAATCTATTTCAACCCGAACGGCAATTCCGCATGGTGGAGTTTCGGCGGCTATATCTATATCGCGAAGGATCACTCGATCGAGGTGCAGATCCCGAACGGACACGGCACGGCGCGCACGATCGACGACGACGGACTCGCGATCGCGACGGCTTCCGTCGGACGGCAGATCACCGTGGAAACGACGCCGGACGCGGGCTGGACGCTTGAGCGCATCGAGCTCTGGAAGACACACGGCGGTACGGCGGTGCAGGACACGCTTACCGGCGCATCCTTCCTGATGCCGGACTACGACACCGTCGTCAAGGTGTATTACAAGGCGATCCCGTACACGGTCACGTGGCGGAACTGGGACGGCGAGGAGCTTTCGACCGACACCGTCTATTACGGCGACACGCCGGTCTACGGCGGCGAAACGCCCGCGCGTCCGATGACCGATCAGTATACGTATTCGTTCAGCGGCTGGACGCCGGAGATCGTTCCGGTCACCGGCGACGCGACCTATACCGCGACGTTTGAAGCAACGACGCGCACGTACCCTGTTACGTTCAAGAACTGGGACGGTGAGATCCTGCGCGTAGTCGAAACCGCGTACGGCGTGACCCCGGCATGGACGGGCGAACCGCCGACACGGCCTGCGGACGCGCAGTACACGTACGTGTTCGATCACTGGGAGCCGGCGCTTGCGGCCGTCACAGGACCTGCAACCTATACCGCGGTCTACGTGCAGGACAACCGCGAATTCGACGGACCGGTCTGGAACTGGACCGGCGTCGAAAGCGCGACGGCGACGTTCACCGCCAAGGACGATCCGACGTATTCCGAGGCCGTCGATGCGCTGATCACGAGCACGGTCACGACGGAGCCCGGCTGCGAAACCGAGGGCGTACGCACCTATACCGCGACCGCGCTCTTCCACGGACAGACCTACGACGACACGAAGACTGCGCCGGTCCCGGCGGTCGGTCACGACTGGAGCGCGCCGACGTACGAATGGGCGGCGGACAACAGCACCGTGACGGCGAAGCGCGTTTGCGCGAACGATCCGAGCCACGTCGAGACCGAGACGGTTGACGTTGCCGTTCAGGTGACGGATGCGACCTGCGAGACGGCGGGCAGCAAGACCTACACGGCGACGTTCGCGAACGAAGCGTTCGAGACGCAGACGAAGACGGAAGAGATCCCGGCGGCGGGTCATAAGCCCGGCGAACCGGTCGAGGAGAACCGCGTAGAAGCGACCTGCCTGACCGACGGCGGATACGATACGGTCGTGTACTGCACGGTCTGCCATAAGGAACTGAGCCGTGAGCATACGGTTCTTCCGGCAACCGGCCACGCCTGGGGCGAACCGACCTACGAATGGGCAGCGGACAACAGTACCGTGACGGCGAAGCGCGTCTGCGCGAACGATCCGACGCATATCGAGAGCGAGACGGTCGACACGAGCTACGAAGTGACAAAGCCCGCGACGACGGAAGAGGAAGGCACGGGCCTGTACACGGCAACGTTCGAGAACGAAGCGTTCGAGACGCAGACGAAGGAG
>JAEEGL014406489.1_pt1 | contig 18432 bp, 12 predicted proteins | sample 9134231 | NCBI WGS metagenome assembly JAEEGL01 (sample SAMN16246548, study PRJNA631951) | gut metagenome | biome: gut microbiome; feature: rumen; material: fiber-attached | host: Bos | place: Iran: Karaj | collected 2018-10 | reverse complement strand
TCGAGAAGGCCGGCATCGACATCGTCGGCAAGAAGATCGCCGTCTCCGGCTTCGGCAACGTCGCCTGGGGCGCAGCCACCAAGGCCACCGAGCTCGGCGCCAAGGTCGTCGCGGTCTCCGGTCCTGACGGCGTCTGCCACATCCCCGACGGCATCACCAAGGAGATGATCGACTACATGCTCGTCATGCGCGCCTCCAACCGCGACCGCGTCGAGGACATGGCCACCCGTTTCCCCGAAAAGGCCATCTTCACCCCCGGCAAGAAGAGCTGGAGCATCCCCGTCGACATCGCCCTTCCCTGCGCCTTCCAGAACGAGCTTTCCGAGGATGACGCGAAGGAACTGAAGGCCAACGGCTGCTTCTGCTGCTGCGAGGTCTCCAACATGGGCTGCCAGCCCGGTGCCATCCACTTCTTCCAGAACAACGGCATCCTCTTCGCTCCCGGCAAGGCGGTCAACGCCGGCGGTGTCGCCACCTCCGGTCTCGAGATGACCCAGAACGCCGAGCACATCTCCTGGAGCGGCAAGGAGGTCGACGAGAAGCTGCACTTCATCATGAAGTCCATCCACGAGCAATGCGTCAAGTACGGCACCCAGCCCGACGGATCCGTCGACTACGTGAAGGGCGCCAACATCGCCGGCTTCATGAAGGTCGCCACCGCCATGCTCGAGCAGGGTACGATCTAGTCATACACTGATACGAATTCCCCCGGAAGGATGGCGTCTGCCAACCCTTCCGGGGGATTCCTTATTGCCCTGCTGCCTTACAGGCGGCGGAGCCAGACGTTGCGGTAGCTTATGGCAGGGCTGGGGTCGCCGTGGCTCTGGAGGAGTATCTTGCCGTCGCCGTGGGGACGGACGCGGGGGAGTCCGATATATTCCGTCGTGCCCTGTATCTCGGTATTGTTCTGGATAAGTACCCCGTTGTGGAGGACCGTAACGCGGGGAGGATAGAGGTACGACCCGTCCTCCTTGAAGACCGGGGCGGTGTAGATGATGTCATAGACGTTCCACTCGCCCGGAGCGCGCATGGCGTTCACGAGGGGAGGGGTCTGCTTGTAGACCGAACCGGCCTGGCCGTTTACGTATGTCTCGTTCTCATAGCTGTCCATGACCTGGATCTCGTACATCTCCTGGAGGTATACGCCGCTGTTGCCGCGGCTCTGGCTCGTGAAGCTCGCATCCATCGGCGGGATGCACCACTCGATGTGCAGCTGGAAGCTGCCGAAAGCCTCCTTGGTGCGGATGTCACCGGCTTTCTTGTCGACGGTGAATACGCCGTCGTGGACCGTCCAGAGGGCGGGGGAGCCGTCCTTGGCGCTCTCCCAGGCGGAGAGGTCGCGGCCGTCGAAGAGGACGACGGCATCGGACGGGGCGCTGGCAGTGGCCTGCGCCCCCGGGACGACGATGCGCGGCTGCGGGGTCCAGTATTCGGTCATGCCCGGGCGCATCGGCTCCTGGCGAGGGTATTCCTTCGTCTCCTGGGCGAAGGCTGAAACTGCTGTAAGGATGGTGGCGGCGAGTGCCGCAATGATGTGGAGCCTGTTCTTTTTCATAGCGGTAGTGTGTGTTGTCCTCCCCAAATATAATGATTATTCGGCTGTCTTCTTCCTTTTTAGCGTCTATTTTGTTAACTTTGTTAGTTAACAATGATTGAATGACATGAAAAAGACCATCGCATCGCCCAAGGCGCCCAAGGCCGTGGGACCTTATTCCCAGGCCATCGAACTCAACGGCACCCTCTTCCTTTCCGGGCAGCTGCCCATCGATCCCGCAGCGGGGAAGATGCCTGAAGGCATCGAGGCGCAGACGCGCCAGTCCCTGACCAATATCGGAGCCGTCCTCGAGGAGGCCGGCCTGGGCTTCGGCGACATCGTGAAGACCACCGTCCTGCTGAAGGACATAGCCGATTTCGGAGCCATGAACGCCGTTTATGCGGAGTTCTTCCCTGACATGAAACCCGCCCGCGTTTGCTACCAGGTCGCTGCCCTGCCCATGGGCGCACTGGTGGAAATCGATGCCGTGGCCGGAAAATGAAATATGCGATGAAGAGATTGTTTCCCATCCTGGCGGCCGTCCTGCTGACCGCCCTGCCCGCGCGTGCTGACGAGGGCATGTGGATGATCAACGCCATCACCAGGGCGCTCGAGGCCGACATGCAGGCCAGGGGGCTCAAACTGTCCGCGAATGAGATCTACAACGCCGACGCCGACGGCTCGTCCCTCAAGGACGCCGTCCTGTCGCTCGATTTCGGCTGCTCCGGCAGCATCATCTCCGACAGGGGCCTGGTCATTACCAACCACCATTGCGCATACAGCGACGTGCATGCCCTGAGCACCTCCGAACACAATTACCTCGAGGACGGCTTCTGGGCCATGACCGCGAAGGACGAGATCCCCATCCGCGGCAAGAGCATCTACTTCCTCAAGCGCGTCCTGGACGTCACGGAGGAGGTGGAGCAGATGTACGCCGATGCCGAAAGGAACGGCCAGACCCTCGGGTCCAGGCGGATGGGCTCCATCATCGAGAAGAAGTATTCGGACCAGACCGGACTGGAGGCTTCGGTGTCCTCGATGTGGAGCGGGTCGAAGTACTATCTCGCTTTGTATGAGGTGTATAGCGACATCAGGCTCGTTGCCGCCCCGCCTGTGAGCATCTCCGCCTTCGGAGGGGACATAGACAACTGGGAGTGGCCTCAGCACAAGTGCGACTTCGCGATGTACAGGATATACACCGACCCTGACGGCAAGCCTGCGGAGTATTCCCCGGACAATGTCCCCCTCAGGCCCCTTCGCAAGCTCGAGATATCCCTCGACGGCTACCGCGAGGGCGATTTCGCTATGGTTATAGGCTATCCCGGCAGGACGGACCGCTATGCTTCCTCGGCGAAGATAGACTACCTGGAGAATGTCAGCTACCCTGTCTCCAACGTCATACGCGGCGACCAGATGTCCATCGTCAATTCCTGGATGAACGCGGATCCTGAGGTCCGCCTCAAGTATGCGGACTATTATTTCAGCCTTTCCAACGTGCAGGAGAACAACGAGGGCATGGTGCAGTGCTTCACCCGCTTCGGGGTCGCGGCCGACAGGCGCGCCCGGGAGCAGGAGCTCCGGGCGTGGATCGGCGCTGACCCCGCGCGCTCCGCGAAATGGGGCGCCCTCCTGGACAGGCTCGATGCCAAGTATTCCGCCATCTCCGAGGCTGAGGCCAATCTCGTCTGCTACCGCGAGACAATGGTGCGCGGCACCAGGCTCGGCGTCATCGCCACCCGTCTCAAGTCCCTGCACAGCGCCCTTGGCGACCCGCAGAGGGTGAAGAACATGCAGTCCATCGACGCCTCGCAGTACGCCGAGATGGACCTCCGCGTGGAGCGCGACCTTTTCCGCTATGCGGCCAGGACTTACTATACCAACGTGGACAGCTGTTACTGGGGCCCCTTCCAGAAGGAGCTCTTCGCCCTGTACAAGGACGACATGGACGCTTTCCTCGCAAATACATGGGATGCCAGCTGGATGACTGACGAGAAGCGCATCACCCGTTTCCTGACGATGGAAGGCTCCGAGATGGAGCCCCTGTACGGGGATCCGCTCTATAAGTTCTTCTCGGACGTCAGCGTGGCGGTGTTCAACGACGCCATTGCCGCCACCCCTGGAGAGGAGACCGTCACGGACCTTGGCCGGGAGTATACGCGCGCCCTGTATCAAATGCGTCTTGACAAGGGTGTCCCGCAGTATCCGGACGCCAACAGCACGATGCGCATCACCTACGGCACCGTCGGGGGCTACGAGCCGCACGACGGAGTATGGTACTCCTGGCGCTCAACGCCGCAGGGCATAATCGAAAAGTACGACCCCGATTCGTACGACTTCAACCTCAAGCCTGACTGGAAGGCCATGCTGGAGGAGCATCTGAGAAACACGGCTCCTGCAATGGAGTTTGATGTCAACTTCTTGACGGACAATGATATAACCGGAGGTAACTCCGGCTCGCCGGTGCTGGACGCCCGCGGGCGCCTCATCGGCCTGGCCTTCGACGGCAACAAGGAGTCGCTTGCCAGCGACGTCAGCTACGTGCCGGGTTACAACATGTGCGTCAACGTCGACATACGTTTCGTCATCTGGACCCTGCGCAACTATGCGCACATGGACCGCATACTTGAAGAAATAGGTTTGAACTGAGAATATGGATTTCCTTGAAGTTATTGAAAAACGCCATTCGGTGAGGAAGTTCACCGATGAGCCCGTGGAGAGGGAGCTGCTGGATGCCATCATCGGCATCGCGCAGACTGCCCCTTCTTCCAAGAACAGCCACAGTACGGCTTTCATGATAGTTGAGGACAAGGACACGCTGGAGGCCGTCTCCGAGATGCGCGAGCGCGGCTCCGCCTTCGTCAAGGGAGCCCCCGCCGCCATAGTCGTGATGGGGGACAGGAGCAAGACCGACATCTGGGTGGAGAATGCCGCCATCTCCGCGACCTTCATCCAGCTGGCCGCAACGGCCCTCGACCTGGGAAGCTGCTGGGTGCACGTCCGCGACCGCATGCGGTCCAAGGACGACCCTTCCAAGGGAACGGCCGAGGAGTATCTCCGCGGCCTGCTGGGCATCCGCGAGGAGTTCGGAGTGCTATGCGTGATAGCAATAGGCCATGAAGCCTTACCCGAAGAACAATAATTGTAAATCATTAGATATGAAAAAGTTACTTGTATTGTTGGCTTTTGCCGCTGCAATTGTCTGCGGCTGCCAGAAGATCAATGACCTCGAGTCGCGCATGAAGGCGGCGGAGTCCGACATCAGCACCCTCAAGTCCGATGTGGCCAAACTGCAGGCCGCCGTCGAAGGGAAGTATTCCATCTCCGGAATGAAGGAAACCTCCGACGGATACACCATCACCCTGACCAACGGAACCACCATCAACCTCAGGCACGGAAAGGACGGTCAGGACGGTCAGGATGGTCAGGACGGCCAGGATGGCCAGGACGGTCAGGACGGTGACGCCTTCTTCGAGAGCGTCACATCCGAGGACGGGATGGTCGTCATCACCCTCATCGACGGCACGGTCTACCGGCTTCCCCTCGCGGATGACTATCCGCTCAAGCCGGTCAAATCCCTGACCTACATCCCCGACTTCACTGACGGGATGGCCACGGTGTATTATTTCAAGCCCGAGGACGCCAGGGTGGACATGAGGTTCATGATCCGTCCCGCTTCCGCCTCCAACTCCCTTAGGAAGGCTGCCGAGGACGGTGTCATCCGGATCGTCCCCGTAGTGACCCAGCCGGCTACGCGCTCGCTTGCCGACGTGGTCAAGGAGCTTAAGTGCGCTGATTTCAAGATCCATTCCGACGGCCTCCTGACCGTCAAGGTGGACGCCTCCGGCCTCGATGCGGGCTTCTTCAAGGATGAATGCGCCGCCTCCGTAGCCGTAGTGATCACGGACGGTGTCACAGAGATATCTTCCGGGTTCGTGCCCTTGACCAAGGAGTTCATGGGACTTGAGTATGCCGGAGAGGTGTACCGGACCGCCAGGATGCGTGACGGAAAGGTGTGGATGACCGACAACCTCCGCTACATCCCTGAGGGCTATGTTCCCTGCTCGGACCTCGACAAGGTGGATGCCGGCGTCTATTACCCCGTAGTCATCAGCGAGGACAAGACGAAGGCGGTTTTCGGTACGGCTGAAGACGCTGCCGTCCAGGGCTATCTCTATCAGTCGGAAGTGGCCCTCGGCCTCAAGGTGGGCGACCTCAAGTCCGAAGCGGACGCCAAGGAGCTGGAAGGCACGCGTGGTATCTGCCCCGAGGGATGGCATATCCCTACCCTGGCCGATTATCTCGGCCTCGTGGGCAAGTCCGTCGGCGCTTCGACCAACGTTTACGCTCCTTATTATGACGGCAACAACGGCTCGATGAAGCTTCTCAACGCGGACGGTTTCAACCTCTACGCATGCGGAGCCGTCACTGTGCAGAACGTTACTGCCACGAAGGCCACCCTGATGGGGAAGCTCGGTAAATACGAGTATATCTCGTCCGGCTATATCTGCGGTTCCACATATGCCGGAATCACCCTCAAGGACGGTGAGATGACCAATCTCCAGTTCTACGGCCTCATGCCCATGTCGAACAAGGACAACGCGGATGAATTCACCGCCAACGGTTCCAAGCTCAACTTCCGCTCCGCGGCCAGTGTCCGCTGCGTAAAGGACTGACCCCTTGGGCCGGAGGACGGTCATAACGATGCTGCTGTGCCTGCTGGCCGCCGCCGTTTCTTCGGCGGCGCCGGCAGGCTACGGCGTGTCAGGACGCGTCCTCGACGCGTCCGCTGACACGCCTCTGCCCGGCGCCGTCGTCACGCTGGACGGCGGACTGTGGGCAGTGACCGACTCCGAAGGCCGTTTCAGCATCAAGGGCGTCCAGCCGGGCAGGTACGTGCTTACGGCCACCTGCCTCGGCTTTGTGGACTCTCCCATGGAACTGGAAGTGAAGGCTGATGTCTCCGGCCTGGTCCTCAGGATGCAGGAGAGCACGCTCGCCCTGAAGGAGGTGGTGGTGACGGCGCAGAAGCCCAAAGAGGGCGTCGGGACGTCCCATACCCTGGGCCGCGACGCGCTCAACCATCTCCAGCTTTCCAGCATGACCGACATGGCAGCGCTGCTGCCCGGAGGCAAGACCTCCAACCCCGACCTCACCAGTCCGGAGTCGTTCTCCCTGCGTTCCGGCGGCTCCGGCGCGGCCAACGCCGCCTTCGCCACGGCGCTCGAGGTGGACGGCGTCCGCCTAGGCAACAACGCCGGCTTCGGCGCTCCTGGCGGCGTGGACACTCGCAGCATCGCCGTTGACAACGTCGAGTCCGTCGAGGTCATAACCGGCGTCCCTTCGGCCGAATACGGCGACCTTAACAGCGGCATGGTCCGCATCCATACGCGCAAGGGACGTACTCCCCTCAACGTCTCCTTCTCCGTAAATCCCCGCACCTGGCAGACTTCCGTCTCCAAGGGCCTTGACCTGCAGGATGGCCGCGGCGTGCTGAACCTCGGAGCGGAGTGGGCCAGGGCTACGAAGAAACTCGTTTCGCCCTACGAGTCCTACACGCGCCGCGGCCTCACCCTCGGCTACTCCAACACTTTCGCCAAGGTGCTCCGTTTCGAGGCGGGAGCCTCCGGGAACCTCGGAGGAATGAACTCGGAGGATGACCCCGATGCATTCTCGGGCGAATTCTCAAAGGCCAGGGACAATACGTTCAGGGCAAGCACGGTACTTACCTGGCTCGTGAACAGGCCCTGGGTCACCAACCTCAAGGCCGACGCTTCGGTGAACTACGCCGACAACCTGACGCATGTGCGGAAGTTCAATACCTATGGTTCCAACCAGCCTGCGGTGCATTCCGAAAAGGAAGGATACTACCTTGCGGACCGCCTGCCCCTGACGTGGTTCTCCGACCAGATAACCGACTCGAAGGAGCTGGATTTCGCCGCTTCCTTCAAATACGAGCTGAACCGCAGGAGCGGCGGATGGAAGAGCAACACCAAGGCCGGAGTGCAGTGGAAGGCGGACGGCAATGTGGGCGCTGGCGAGTATTACGAGGACCCTGCCCTGGCCGCAAACGGCTACAGGCCGCGTCCCTACACCGATTACCCCTTCATGCACAACGTGTCTGCGTATGCGGAGGAAGACTTGACCGTGCCCCTCGGCAGGACCAGGGTCCAGGCCGTGGCCGGCCTGCGCTTCGAGGACGTGTATATCGCCGGGACGCAGTATGAGGGGATGCAGACCCTCTCGCCCCGCGTGAACGTCAAGTGGGAGCTGGGGGAGAGATTCTCCGTCCGTGCGGGCTGGGGCGTCACCGAGAAGCTCCCTTCCTTCTATATCCTCTACCCGAAACCGGAATACCGCGACATCCAGACATTCGGATTCGCGCACGGGTCTACTTCATCGTATGTGTATTATACCCAGCCATATACCACCGTCTTCAATCCTTCGCTCCGCTGGCAGCGGGGACGCAATGCGGAGGTGGGGCTGGATGCCTCCTTCCTGGGCGCCAAGGTCTCCCTGGTGGGATTCTGGAACAGGACTTCCTTCCCGTACAAGTATTCCAGCCTCTACGAACCTTTCTCATACAACATCATGCAGAGGCCCGAGGGCTTCGTGGCGGGGGACGACCCTTCGATCCTGGTGGACAACCAGGGCGGAGCCGTGTTCGTGAGGGAAGGGGACGGCGAATGGTGGGTGCCGATGGACCTGAAGGTGACGGACCGCACTTTCGTCCGTTCCACCAGGCAGGACAACGGGGCTGACATGGACCGCGCCGGAGTCGAACTCACGCTGGATTTCCCGCAGATCGAGCCCGTCTTCACGCAGTTCCGCCTGGATGCGTCCTATGTATGGACGCGCACGGTGGACGAGTCCCTGTCGTACTATTACGTGAACGGCTGGTCGCATCCCTCGCTGCCTGACCGTTCATACCCTTACGTGGGCATCTACGCCAACGGAGGCAGCGGCACCGCAGCCGTGAACGGGAAGGAGACCCGGAACCTCGACGCGAACCTCACGGCTATCACCCATATCCCCCAGGCACGCCTGATCATCACCTTCAGGCTGGAGGCTTCGCTCCTCACGCGCTCGCGCAACCTCTCTGTCCATGAAGGGGAGGAATATGCGTTCAACGTCTCCGCCGAAGGCAAGACCCCTTCCGGGGGGAGCATCTACGACGGAGGTTCCTATACGGCGGTCAGGCCGGTGGCGTACATGGACCTCGACGGTACAGTACGGCCCTTCACTGACGCCGAGGCGGCGGATCCGGCTTTCTCGAACCTCATCCTGAAGTCCGCCAACGCCTACCTGTTCGCCCAAGACGGCTACGGTCCGTACATGTCCGCCAACCTCAGTCTCACCAAGGAGATCGGCGACCACGTCAGCCTGTCGTTCTTCGCCAACAACTTCACCAATTCCCGCCCCTATGTAGTCTCCAGGGCTACCGGAGTCGGAGCAATCTTCACTCCCGCATTCTACTACGGCCTGACCTGCAGGCTCAAATTCTGAGAGTTATGAGACGTACGCTGATGATACTCCTTGCCTTCCTGCCGCTCGTACGGGCCTGCACGCTCCCTTCAACAGGGGAGCCCTACGGGGATGAGCTCTGCATGCTGACCGTGCTGGCGCAGTACCCTTCAGGCTATGCCGACAGGGCGCGCGCCGGAGTGCCGGTGCTGCTGGAGGAGATCAATCTCGGAGCGGCGTACGAGGCCGCGACCGACGCGGACGGCACGGCCGTCTTCCGCGTCCCGGCGGGCCTCTACCGCGTGAATGTCAGCGACCTGGACGGGGAGGACATATTCAACGGCGCTGCGGACAAGGTCCGTCTGGGACCGACCGGGGCGGCGCTGTCCCTGAAACTGCTCCATTCGCGGGCGGGAACCATAGTCATAAAGGAGATTTACTGCGGGGGCTGCAAGCGTCTTCCGCAGGAGGGCAACTACCAGTACGACCAGTACATCATACTGCACAACAACGACTTCCGCGTGCAGTACCTCGACGGCCTGTGCATTGGTTCGCTGCATCCTTACAACGCCATGGCGACCAATCCCTTCGTGTCGAAGGACCCCTTGACGGGCGAGACGGTGTTCCCGCCCTATGCTCCCGTATCGGAGGCCGTATGGCAGTTCGGCGGCGACGGGACCTCGTTCCCGCTTGAGCCTGGAGAGGATGCAGTGGTGTGCCTCAAGGGAGCCATCGACCATTCCGCGCAGTTCCCGCTCTCGGTCAACCTCGACAGGCCGGGGTATTTCGTGTGCTACAACAGCACCTATTTCAACAATACCGCATATCATCCCGCGCCTGGCGGAAACATCGCGCGGGACCATTACCTCGACGTGGTGGTGAAGACGGGAATGGCAAATGCATATACCTTCTCGATCAATTCCCCGGCGGTGGTGCTATACCGCGCCCGTGGCACTTCCATGCGGGAATGGGCGCAGACGGAGGGAGCGGTGATACCCATCCCCGGAGGCACGTCGGCCCAGGTGGCGGCCGTGCCGCTCGACTGGGTCGTGGATGCCGTGGAGGTGTTCAGCGGCACTTCCTCCGCCAATGCGAAGAGGCTGGCGCCTTCGCTTGACGCCGGCTACGTGACCCTTTCCGACACTTATCTCGGACACACCCTTTTCCGCCGGACGGACGAGGCGCTGAGCGCGTCCGCCGGATACGAAGTACTGAAGGATACCAACAATTCATCGGTGGATTTCTATGAACGCGAAGTACAGTCGTTGCATGAGTAGGCGGGCGCTCGCGGCCGCGGCGGCCCTGTGCTTCGCACTGGCCGCGCCGGCGCAGACGCGCCTGTACGACCGGACCGTCAGGCAGAACCTCTGGCTCGCCGGCACCAATGCCGCGGGGCTGCGTGAGGTACGCACCGCGGACATTTCCTATGCGGAACTTTATGCCGGGGCCTCGCGCGGAGGCTTCCGCCGCAGCTGGGAGTCCGCCTCCCCGTGGGAGGCCGGGGCGGTGGCCGCCACCGTCAAGCATCTGGAACGCTTCTCGATGAAGGGAGGTTTCTCCTTCGGACAGATGTCAGGCCCGGACATGTGCGGATCGATGTCCGTCCGCCCGGGATACTTCCCCCTCGACGTGCTCGAGTTCACTCCCGGGCACAAGACACGCCAGACATATGCCTTCGACGGTAGCGTGTCCGTAGACATAGCCGGCGGCTGGCGCCTCGGCGCTGCCATGGACTTCACATCCGCCAACTATTCCAAGCGCAAGGATCTCAGGCACACTGATTACCTGCTGGACATGACCGTCACGCCCGGCCTGACATATACCAATCCCGCAGGGGATATCACCCTGGGTATCAACTATATCTATCGCAAGACCAGCGAGAGCATAGTCGCCGAGCAGGTCGGAACGGGTGCTTCCTCCTATTATGCCTTCCTAGACAAGGGACTCCGATACGGCAGGCATGAGGTCTGGAGCGGCAGCGGGGTACACCTCGATGAGGCCGGAGTGCAGGGCTTCCCTCAGCGCGAACAGTTCCACGGCGTCGGCCTCCAGGTCGGGTCGGGGGAGGTTTATTATGCTGGTATAGAGTATCTTTACGGATATGGCTCGGCAGGGGAGAAGCAGTCGGTATGGTACCGTTTCCCGAGTCACAACCTTAATGTCCGCATGGCTTCCGTCTTCGGCTCGGGGATGAAAAGGGTATACCTCCGCGCCGGCTATTCCTGGCGTTATCAGACCAATGACGAGACCGTGCTGGAGAAGGTCGTTTCGGGCGGTGTCACCCTCACCGAGGAGCTCGGCTCGAACCGCATCCTTGCCCGGGAGACGGGATGCGCGGAAATAGAGGCAGAGGTGGTCCGCCCCGGCTTCGAGTATATTGTCTCCCTGGAATACGCCACCCATCAGGCAACGGCTTCGCAGATGTACCCTTATGTTGCTGAATCAAAAGATTTTACGTATAGGATATCGTTCGCTCCTGCCTGGTATCTGGGCGACTGGGACCTCGGCGGGGGCGCAGCTTTCGGTGCAGGCTCCGTCACTGAAGATTCCCTGCGCCTGTCAGTGGAGGACAGCGGCGTGCTGACGACGCCGTTCCGCCTGCAGGACCATCACGACATGGAGGTGCGGTATCTCACGGCTCCGAAGGCCGGCTTGTCGGCATTCGTGCGGAGGAACCTGCCGCACGGGATTTACGCCGAGGCGGACGGGAACTTCCGCTGCGCCTTCGGAGGCGGTTTCCCTGACGGGAACACGCGCTTTGCTGCCCGCCTTGTCCTGGGGTGGACTTTCTGACGGAGAGAGAAAAAGAAAAAACAAGATGAAATGAAGAGGATAGTTCTGATCATTACTGCGGCGGCGTTGGCTGCCGCTTGCGGCCGGGAGCCGGAGCCTGAGCGCCTTCCGGCAGCCCTGCGCATCGAGCCTGTGATAACCAGGGCCACCGAAGTGGATTTCGAGACCGGCGACAGGATAGGACTTACCGTTACGAAGGGTGACGGGAGCATCTATGCGGAGAATGCCCTGCTCGGCTATGACGGCGCGGCGTTTTCCGGAGACCTGGACTGGTACTCCGGCGATGACGACCCTTGCTCGCTGAAGGCATATTACCCTTATTCGAAGGAAGGCTTCCCGTCTTCCTTCACGGTAGCGGAGGACCAGCGCGGGGGAGCCGGCGCAAACGACCTGATGTTCGCGCTCAAGCGTAATGTCAAACCACAGGAGGAGCCTGTCACGATGGTCTTCCGCCACCAGCTGTCACGTATCCTCATGACTCTTGACAACCCTGCCGGCATAGGGATCGAGAGCATCACCCTCAAGGGCCTGCATACCAAGGTGTATGTGTCGGAAGATGCTGATTGCGAGGGTATTGTAACAATGATAGATGAAAACGGTCCCAAGTCGGACATAGTGATGGAGGAGGTGAAGCCGGGGCTCTCTTACAGGGCCATCGTCCCTCCCCAGATGATGTCCTTCGGCGTCAGCGTCAGGACGCGGAGCGGGGCGTCCCTTGTCCAGGACTTCACCGAGGTGACGATGAAGCCCGGCTACAGCTACACCATCAAAGGCAAGGCCAGCTCTGAAGGAATATCCTTCACCCTCTCCGGTGAAATCACCGCCTGGGATGACGGAGGTACGCTCGAACCCGGTGGAGATGTGCCTGCTGAACCTGAGTACGAGGAGCACGACGGGTGGTTCTCCTACGCCGGCCTTCGCTATGATACCGTCACCCTGTCCAACGGACAGGTCTGGATGGCGACGCCCCTGGCGTATCTCCCTGCGGGATTGTCCGTGTCCGACGACCCCTCCTCCGGCAGTGTCTGGTATCCCTATCGCGTAGTGGACAAGGCCGTAAGCGTCCTGAAGGATGAGGCCTCGGTCAATGAAATGGGTTATCTCTACAGTTACGACGCCATATTCGGAAAGCATGTCGACGAATCGAACTACGACAGCTTCGAGAAGGCCCGCGGCATCTGCCCTCCGGGCTGGCACGTCCCCACCCGTGCGGAGTGGTATGCCATCTGCGGTTATTCCACAGCCAGCAAGTACCTCGGCGAATCGGGAGCCCAGACCGATCCGGGCGCCCTGTTCTGGGACAAGGAGGCCGGATATGCGCCCGTCGGCGCATTCATGGACGCCGGTTTCCGCTCGCTCCTTACCGGATGCATCGCCAACAACGCCTATAATGTGCTTACGATTGATGCTTCAGTTTGTTTGGTAGAAGATTATTTCGGCCGGAACCGCATGGCGTACTTCGCCAGTTCATCGCCCAACAGCGCTACCCAGATGTTCGCAGCAATGACTACTTTCACGTCTACGTTGACCCTGGGAAGGGTCTCCCTCGGTTTCGCCACCCTCGGAAAGGTCGGGCTTCAGGTCCGCTGCATAAAGGATTGAAATTGGATAATTCACAAATAATGTCTACATTTGCGGACTTTTCAAGAAAGCAAATTAAGATTTTATATAATGGCTACCAAGAAACTAAACCCGAAGTATTGTGTCCTTCTTCCTATCGTACTGATTGTCACAATCTTCCTGCTGTCCGTCCCGACATCGTTCTTCGGCATCGACGCCCTTACCACGGTTCAGCAGCGCGTTATCGCCCTCTTTGTTTTCGCAGCCCTGATGTGGATGTTCGAAATCATCCCCAACTGGACAACCTCTGTAATGGTCATCGTTCTTTCGCTCCTGACAGTGTCCGACAAGGGACTCAGTTTCCTTTGCAAGCCCGAGTATGGCACCCTGGTCAATTACAAGAGCCTTATGGCAGCGTTCGCGGATCCCGTGATCATGCTCTTCCTCGGAGGTTTCGTGCTTGCCATCATGGCTTCGAAGTATGGCCTCGACGTCACCCTGGCCCGCATTCTTCTCAAGCCTTTCGGAAAGAAGCCCAAGATGGTGCTCCTCGGTTTCCTCATCGTCATCGCCGTTTTCTCGATGTTCATGAGCAATACCGCCACCGCCGCAATGATGCTGGCCCTGCTTTCGCCGGTCCTCGCATCCCTCCCGAAAGATGACAAGGGCCGTGTCGGCCTCGCTCTCGCAATCCCCGTCTCCGCCAACCTCGGCGGCATCGGTACGACCATCGGCACCCCTCCGAACGCCACCGCCGTCAGGTTCCTTAACGAAGCCGGCTGCGAGGTGGCTTTCGATACCTGGGCCATCCACATGATTCCGTTCGTGATCATAATGATCCTCATCGCATGGGTACTGCTCCAGATCTTCTTCCCCTTCAAGTCCGAGGAGATCGTCCTTGACATCCCCGAGAGCAAGCGCAAGAAGGACTGGAAGACCACCGTGGTATGGATTACCTTCGCAGGTACCATCCTCCTGTGGGCAACCGAGCAGCTTACCGGCATCAACTCCAACATCGTCGCCCTCATCCCGCTTGCGGTCCTGACCGCCACGGGCATCTTCACCAAGGAAGATATCAAGGAGATCAACTGGACGGTCCTCTGGCTCGTCGCGGGAGGCTTCGCCCTCGGTACCGCCCTCCAGGGCACCGGCCTTGCCACCGTCCTCATCGAGGCCATCCCGTTCGGAAAGATGTCGGTCATCATCGTGCTTATCATCGCGGGTCTCGTGTGTTACTTCCTGTCGAACTTCATCTCCAACTCCGCCACGGCTTCGCTTCTGATCCCCATCCTGATCGTCGTCGCCGAAGGCATGGCAGACCCTTCCGCCGCCAACCATGATTCGTTCATGGCGCTGGGAGGTTCGCAGGCAATGATCGTGTTCATCGCCACCTGCGCCTCGATCGCTATGCTGTTCCCTATTTCCACGCCTCCGAATGCCATCGCCTCCTCCACCGGCCTGGTGGAGAGCCGCGACATGATCAAGGTCGGCGCCGTCATCGGCGGTATCGGTCTCGTGTTCGGATTCCTGTGGCTGACCAAGATTTTCCCATTTGCTTAACATGAAAAGATATTTCACCATGGCTGCCCTCGCAGCCCTCTGTACGGTCACAGCGACCGCCCAGGACGTGCAGTACAAGTGGTATGGTTTCATCCGCAACTATGCCCACGTAGACACCCATGAGATGACGGCCCTCACCGCCGATCTCTTCAGCTACGGTCCCAAGGACAACGACAACGAGAATGCCACCTGGCATCTCTCCGCCATCACCAGCCGTCTCGGCCTGGATGTCACCGGCTACAAGATCAACAATATGACGGCTACGGCCAAGATCGAGGCTGACTTCTACAACGGCGTTTCCGGCGTCACCGGTACCGCTGTGTTCCGTCTCCGTCAGGCTTATGTGAGCCTCGGTTGGAAGAACGCTTTCGGCAATGCCTATTCCCTCAAGGTCGGTCAGACCTGGCATCCTATGGCCGCTGACATGCCCGACGTGATCTCCCTGAACACAGGCGCCCCGTTCGGACCTTTTGCCCGTACTCCTCTGGCACAGTTTGACTATGCCCTCGACGGCGGATGGTCCCTGACCGCCGCCGCCATCTGGCAGCAGCAGTACACCTCCGCCGGTCCTGAAGGCCCTTCAGCCAACTATATGAAGTACAGCGGTATCCCCGAGATGTACGCAGGCCTCTCCTACAACAAGGGTCCCGTCATCGTGCGTGCCGGTTTCGACTTCCTGAGCATCAAGCCCGTGCAGGGTTCCAAGGACCGCATGAACGCCATGATCCCGTTCTTCTACGCCCAGTACAAGGAAGGCCTCTTCTCCGCCAAGCTCAAGACCGTCGTCGCACAGGCCGGTGAGCACGTGAACCTCAACGGAGGTTACGGTATCGCCGCCGACGGTGGTTACACTCCCACCCGCAACTCCTCCAGCTGGGTCAGCCTCAGCTACGGAAAGGACTGGCAGTTCGTCCTCTTCGGAGGTTTCTCCAAGAACTTCGGTACCGTCAAGGCCCTTGACAATGCCTCCTCGTTCTGGTTCAGCAAGAACAGCGCTTCCAACATGAACACCATGTACCGTATCACCCCGACCGTCATCCGCAACCTCGGAAAGGTCCAGGTGGCACTCGAGTATGAGCGCACCGCAGTCGAGTACGGCGACAAGGGACATGGCATGAACCTCACCACCGGTCTCTTTGACGAGGGTCTCCACTGGGTCTCCAACAACCGCGTCCAGCTGATGCTCAAATACAGCTTCTAGGCCGCTGTATCACATAAAATACGCGAAAGCCCTGCAGGTTCAGCCCTGCGGGGCTTTCTGTTTGTTGTCGGCCGTTGAGGCAGTTTTCTAAAATTTTTTACATTTTCTTCGTATTATTTTACTAATTTGCAGACGATTTGCGAAGCATATAGATTCACTTAACTATAATTATGAGCAAACAATCACAAAGCGGTGCAGCGGTTGTTGCACAAGAGTCCTCGTTTGACCGCAAGCGGCACATCATCGGAGCCATCTTCGGCCCCATCTGTGCGCTTCTGGTGTATCTCATCCCGATCGCCGGTCTTTCCCCCGAAGCACACAAGCTTCTGGCCATCGTCACGTTCGTGGCCTTCTGGTGGATTTGCGAGCCGGTTCCCATTCCCGTGACCTCCATCCTGGGTCCTACCCTCTGCGTCATCTTCGGAGTCGTCTCGGCGACGGATGCCTTCAAGTCCTTCGCCAACCCCATGATCTTCCTGTTCATGGGAGGTTTCCTCATTGCCAAGGGCATGATGGTTAACGGCCTCGACAAGCGCATCGCCTACGGTATCATGTCGATGAAATGGGTCGGCGACTCGCCGCGCAGGATCTTCTTGGCCATCGGTCTGGCGTGTATGCTCTGCTCCGGCTGGATCAGCAACACCGCCACCGCCGCCATGATGTTCCCCATCGCCCTCGGTCTGCTTGAGGCTATCCGCGAGATGATGGCCGCCAACGGTAAGGAGATTGACCTCAGAAGCTACAAGTACGCGACCGGTCTGATGTTGATGACCGCTTACGCTTGCTCCATCGGAGGTTTGCTCACTCCGATCAGAACTCCTCCGAACATCATCATGATCGGGTTCCTCAGGGAGCTGGCTCCCGAGGCCCCTCAGATCACATTCTTCAATTGGATGGTCTGGGGTTTCCTGGCTATGATACTGTTCTTCATCGTCACCTACTTCCTGCTTCTCAAGATGTTCCCGCCGGATGTCAAGCACATCGATGGCGCCCAGGAGTTCATCCAGGAGCACAAGAAAGGTTTGGGCAAGTGGACCCGCGCCCAGAAGAACACCCTCATCGCCTTTATCGTGGCTGTTGTCCTGTGGGTGCTCCCCGGAATATTCAGCGCCATCCAGAGCATTTCTCCCGGCGCTATTGACGCAGACTTCGTGAAGAACTACAACAAACACTTCCCTGAGGCTGTCGCCGCCATGGTCGGTGGTCTGCTGCTCTTCCTCATGCCCACCGACATCAAGAAGGGTGAGATGACCCTGAGCTGGAAAGATGGTGTCAAGGGTATCGACTGGGGCACCTTGCTGCTTTTCGGCGGCGGTCTCGCCATCGGTGGAATGGTGTTCTCGACCGGTCTGTCACAGTGGATCGGAGAGTCCCTGACAAGCGCCCTCGGCGGTCATCCTTCAGAGTACGTGTTCCTCACGCTGTTCGCTGTGACCGCGCTATTCCTTTCGGAGCTTACCTCCAACACGGCTGTCGCTAACCTGATGGGGCCTATCGCCATCGCCACGGCTGTGTCGCTGGGCTTCAGCCCGCTGCCTGTCTGCGTGGTCATGGCCCTCTGCACCTCGCTGGCTTTCATGCTGCCGGTCTCGACGCCGCCGAACGCGATCACCTATTCTTCAGGTTATATTCCTATCACGAAGATGATCAAGGCGGGTATCCTGCTCGACATAATCGGTGTGTTCTGTATCGCCGTGCCTCTGGTGTACTTCATCGTCAAGGCCATCATGGGTGTGTAATTGACGTTGTTTCAATGAATATGAAGGCTGGTCCACTTCGGGCCAGCCTCTTTATTTGTTTAGGATCCTCTACCGGAGAGGGTGAGGTTCCACCGTCAGAGGGTGAGGTTCCACCGGCAGAGGCCTCTCCGAGATTTCGTCGGGTTCGCCCTCCGACATCTCTTGCCCTCCCGGTGGGACCAGCGAGACAATAAAAGGCAGCCAGTGAGCCAAAGGCCCACTGGCTGTTTTTGTCATACGTCGTCCTGAGAGCAAGCTCTCCGGCCTCCGCACAACAAAAAACAACCAGCCGCTTTCGCGGCCGGCTGCCTTTCATTGTCTCGCGGAGAGAGCGAGAATCGTAAACCAAGTACAACACCCTTCGTAAACCCTTGCAGGAATGGTTTTTATTGTCTATCTTTGCAAACGGGTTCGCTCACCTTTGAGCGTTTTTGGGATATTTTTGGGATACGATTTTAACTAGCGGAGGGGTCGCAAAATGAAAATCAAGCGCACTGCAGCTTTCCGTCTCTTGGCATACGGAAAAGACAAGAACCGGTATCAGATCAGATTCCGGGTTACCTTCAACAGCCAGCGTCTGGATC